>Ga0209710_1000638_pt1 | contig 30630 bp, 31 predicted proteins | sample ArcticOcean_MG_C_5_FD_187436 | JGI IMG/M metagenome (GOLD analysis project Ga0209710, IMG submission 187436) | Marine microbial communities from western Arctic Ocean - ArcticOcean_MG_CB4_138 (SPAdes) (version 2) | ecosystem: Environmental > Aquatic > Marine > Oceanic | place: Arctic Ocean...
AAGGATTAAAACTAAATCCATAGGTATACATATCATTGTCTGCACGGACACCAGGAAACTTCATCTGGTCCCAAGTTCCACCCAAATCATTCCTTGACTCTATTATTGTATATGTAATATTGGGAAACTTTTTTTGTAGGTAATAGGCTGTTGTTATTCCAGCTATTCCCGCCCCAATAATGACTACATCTTTTTTTTTATTCACTTCAATCTGCTTCTTTTATAATTCTTTTTTGACATATGATTATAACTATAGTTCACTATAATTAGTATCCTATCTATAAAACTTTTAATAACTATCTAGAGTAAAATAATTTAAGAAAAAATACTTCATACTTGGATGAAAGAAGATATGATTTCAGCAATTCTTCAGTATACAGAGCGTCTTTTTAAATCAAGACTTAGAATAAAACCTAACTATATTATACGGTTGGTTTGTAAAAATTAAAATTTTTTGATTACCTTACATCTCCCTTTGATTTGAAAAGAATCCCCAGTATTTTTATTGTTATTTCTAAGCATAGTAACTCTATACATCCTATAACTTAGATCTTTTCTTCCCATTTCAATAAAATCAGTTGTGTCATGAGTTTTATCTGTAAATTTATTATGACAAGTCATCACCCAATTATTTTTTGTACATGAATATTTTTTATTTGTACGAATTTCAATTAGTAACTCTTTTAAATCATCGTACTCATATGATTCTTTATACCAGTCAGTATTAAATAATGATGTATCTTCATAAATTCCAATTCCTTTTTCTAGCTTAACCATGCAACTATAAGTGAAAGGTTCAGCGAATACATGAATTGGAATCAATAGAAATATGAGTAGGTATTTGCTTTTAGTGCTTAAGACATTTTTTAATAGCATAAGTGAAACCTTTGTGTTTATTTAATGAGATCATATCGACATTGAAATTATTATGGCGCCACCCAATATTCTTCCTGACTATTTTTTGTGAATATGCACTTAGCTCGACAATGCCCAGTTGAAGATAATTCAAGGATATCCATTTGCTTAAACTTAATATTAATAACTTCAAATCTATTATCGGAACTTTTAATTTCATAATCCTTAGCAGATGATATTTTCGTACCTGGAAATGGAATAATCTTGTAGTCATCTCTTTGCTTATCATTTAATTTATCTAAATAAGTTTTTTTATTTTTCACAATATATGCCTCTCCATCAACCTGAACCTGTAGCTTTTGTTTCTGGTCCCAAAATAATAGTGAGCAGTTTTTATTATGATGCAATTGATAATATTTTTGACTTTCACGATCTGTGAAAATTAATAATGAATGATCGTGCTCATTAAAATTTCGCGCAATAACAATTCTTTGAAAAATTTTATTATTTACCGAAGTTGAGAGCACTGGGAGTCGAAAAGATGATTTTCGATCAACCGTACCTCGTTGAATATTTTTAAGAGCCATCAAGATAAATTCTGAAACATTCATATTAAATCCCCATTAATTATATCTTTAGTCCTAGAAAGTATCCCATTGTTCATTTATTTAATTTAAATAATAACTAATTATGAATTTAATGGTCATGTATTAAATGGATAATAATTTTAAATGTATCTAATGTATTTATGGCAAGTAAAAAAATATGTCTAAGCAGAAAATTACAAATATTGTTTGGCTTAAAAGAGACCTGAGACTTACCGACCACCTCCCTTTGCATAATGCAATTCACAAACAAGAGGATTTCTTAATTCTTTATATCTATGAACCCTCATTAATGCAAGATGTGCATTACGATGAACGTCATGGGAGATTTGTAGAACAATCATTATCTGATATTCAAGAAGAACTTGTAAAGTATGATAAAAAATTGACTATTGCTTTTGGTGAAGCAACTGAAATATTTCAGTTTTTAATTGATAGATACTGTATTAAAAATATCTTTAGCCATGAGGAAATTGGTTTAAAAATAACGTACTCTAGGGACTTAGAACTTAACCTATTATTTGTAAAATATCACATTGCTTGGCATGAGTATCAATCAAATGCTGTTATACGTGGCCTAACTAACCGTAAAAATTGGGAAAAGCATTGGAATAATATAATGCGTGGGCCTATTGAAAAAATTAATATAACAGAAGCCCGAATTTTCCACCATGATTTTTGTCCAAAAAATTTACCTACTTTCTCCGCTAAAAAAAATTATCAAAAAGGTGGATTCAAAAGTGCTCATCTTGAATTAGAAAGTTTTTTTATTCACAGAGGGGGAGAGTATTTTAAGAATATTTCAAAGCCAGAAAAAAGTAGATATACCTGCTCAAGGCTTTCGCCATATATTAGCTATGGAAATATAAGCATCAGAGAAGTTTATAAAGAACTATTGAAGTCATGGGATAGACCTGGGTGGAGAAGATCAATGGCAGCATTATCATCAAGACTGCATTGGCATTGCCACTTTATTCAAAAATTCGAAAGTGAAATTACAATTGAAAATGAACCCGTAAACAGTGGGTACAAGAATTTCCCGTACCTAATTGTTGATAAAGCTCACAATGACTTTCAATTATGGGCTCATGGTCAAACTGGCTATCCACTTGTAGATGCATCTATGAGGGCATTAAAGTCAACGGGTTACCTTAACTTCAGAATGCGCGCAATGTTAGTCAGTTTTGCATGCCATTACTTCTTGATTCACTGGAAATTAGTCGCAGAGTATTTGGCGACTTTATTTTTAGATTTTGAACCTGGTATTCATTACCCACAAATACAAATGCAAGCAGGTGTTACTGGAATAAATACTATTCGAATTTATAATCCTATGAAGCAAGCACTTGAACATGATACAGATACATTATTTATAAAAAAGTGGGTAGAAGAGCTTCGTGAATATGATTCTGGATATATCCTTAATTTACCTAATAAAAACTATGATTTATTTTCTCAATCTCAAAGTCATTACTCACAACCTCTTTATGACTTTCAAGGGAGAGTAAAAAAAGCAAAAGATTTATTATGGCAGTGGAAAAAAAGTAATAAAGTTAAAAAGAATAATTTAAAAATATTGTCAAAACATGTCAAAGTTAGAAATAAAAAAGTCGATACTAAGCCACATTAATTCTTATAAGAATTGGTATAAAAGCCTAACTATTTACAATCTGTTATGGTCAAATTAATTGATGCAATGTATTTATCATTCATGTAGGAGTGTTTATACTCAACATTATAAGCTTTTAACGTATTAATCATATTAGGCTTAGAACACCAATTATTTAGTAAGTTAGGCCTTCGAGACTCGATATCTTTTTTAGCAACCCTACCATCTAATATTTTATGATTATAAATAAGCTTAACTTTTTTTCCCTTTTTCAAACTCGAGATACACTCCGCATTAGCAAGTCTAGTTGTCTCGTTAATAGTCATGGGAGCTGAACTATTTATCTCAGAAACTATTTTTTGACACATTTTAAGATCGTCTGCTAGAAGAATACTGGGGAACAATGCTATTAAAAATAATAATTTTTTCATAACAACAGTTTACCCTCACCCAATTAACTAGGCAAATTCTGCAAATGTGAGACTACTTCGTTAAGATAATTTGAATTCTTTCTTTAAAAATTTGATAATTTCAGTTGATTCGTAAAGCCAGATAGTTTTAGAATATTTTTTTACTATTTTTAAGCATGGAACCTTATGTTTTCCACCTCCATTAACTAATTCAGATTTAAATTTTTTATTTTTCTTTGCATCCTTAAGATTTATTTTAAGACTATTTTTCCATATAAATCTTCTTACTTTTACGCAAAATGGGCATGCTTCAAATTGGTAAATTGTTAATTTTTTCGTTTCTTTATCAACCCTATCTTGATCAATCTTTTTCCTCAATATTGGCTTAGGTAGAGTAAGTAAATTTATAAAAAGAATTAATTTACCTAAAACCCATCTTATTAAACTCATAATTATTCCCTTAATTTTTTGGGTAATATACCCTTAATGTCATTTTTAATGTTGTATTTTATTTTTATAAATATAAGATAAATTTAAACAAAAAGGGATGAATCCTGCATAAATAAATTTATTTATCCCGTAATGATTAATAACAAAAAAACTTATTATCCCAATAAGTAAACCAATTAAATAGGTTTTTGTTGTAATGGTTTTTCCTGTAGATAAAATAATTATAAGTGGTGCAAATGAAATTCCTAAAAGAGTCCAGGCATAAATAACAATTGAAAATACACTATTGTTATTAAGCAAGGCTATAGTTGTTGATATTAAAGCCACTGTAAAAGTAATTAATTTAATTTGGGTATTTGAGAAATTTTTTGATTTAAACAAGTCTTGTGAAATATTTCCCGAGCAATTAATTATTAATGAATCAGCGGTTGACATAGTCGCAGCAAAAATTCCAGCAATAATTAGCCCAACCATGAACGGGTTTAACAACTCTAATGCCATTAATGGTAATGCTAATTCAGGATCAAAAGAATTTTGATTGCCAAGGTATATTTTAGACAGCATCCCAACACAGAATGCTAAAAAATAAAAGATGAGATACCAAATATAGTAATGAGACCTAGCTCTTTCAATTAATTCTGGGTCTTTAAGTGCCATAAATCTAACCATAATATGAGGCTGGCCAATAACAAATAAGCCAGCTACAAGCCAGCTTATTGGATAAATCAATTTTAAAAAGACAGAATGTTGAATTTGAATGGGGAAGAGATTTAAATAATTATCAACTAGCAACCATTTGTCAAAAGCAACGGTGATTCCACCTAGACTTATGAGGCATGAAACAACCAAGACAATCATCGAGACGACCATAATTATTGCCTGAATAACATCGGTCCATATTGAAGCACGAATACCACCAACCAAGGTATACATGAATACAATAACTGAGCCCATACCAATTCCCAGCCATAAATCCCAATCAAAAATTACCATTAATGTTTTACCACCAGATGCAAATTGAGCAGAGGCATACACAATAAGAAATATAAGGCTAAGCAGGCCTATGAACTTTGTAATAAATGGGCCTTGATTTGCCCATGCACCAATAACTGAAGCATAAGTAACATTGGAATTTTTGGACGTTTCTTGGCTTATCTTTTTATGTATAGTTTTTGAGATTAAAAAATCACCTAGAATCCAGCCAATCATTAGCCAAATTGAGGGTAGGCCAACAAGGTAAGTGAATCCAATTAAGCCGATAAACATATAGCCACTATTATTGGTAGCCATAGCAGACAGACCAACTAGCCACGGACTTAAGGATTTACTGGCAAGATAGTAATCAGACTTGTTTGGTTTGCTAAAGCGACCTGCAGATAACCCAATAACGGCAATGACTGAAAGAATAATTAAAAAGGATAAAATCACGATCAATCAACCTCGTAAGCACCATGTTGGTTGTGCACCTCATCTCCCTTGATTGGTGGATTAAAGACACAAGCTAATTTCATTTCTTCAGTACAGTTTAGAATATGATTATCATGCTCATTCAAAGCATAAAGTGTTCCGGGCTTTATATTGAAAGTTTTATTATGTTTTAAATCAATAATCTCACCACAACCACTTATACAATAAACTGATTCCAAATGATTAATATAATGCATTTTAATACTTGAGTGCTTATAAATTGTTGTGATGTGAAAGGAGAAGCCCATCCCATCATCTTTTAGCAACATACGAATACTATTCCATTGCCCTTTTGGATCCTCAACCTTATTACATTGATCAATTTTTTTGATAATCATGACTTAACTTCATAATCTTCATGAAAATAATCAACCTCTTCATCAAAGATGTTTTTTTCTATACAAATTGTTTTAATTGCATCTTCTAATATATCTATACCATTTTTTAGATTTTGATCGGAAATTGTCAGTGAGCATAAGAATTTAATCACATGGTCGTCTGCGCCACTAGTTTCTATCATTAAACCTTTTTTAAAGGCTAACTTTGTAATTTTGTTAGCGAGTTTCCCATCAACACAATTAAGCCCTTGAAACATTCCACGACCTCTTGAAGAAAAATTACCTTCCCCGTACCTGGTAATAATTTTTTGTATTCGATTATAGATATACGCACCTTTCTTTCTAACCTCATTAGAGAATAATTCATCAGACCAGTAATGATCAATTGCTTTCTTAGCTGTAACAAAAGCATGATTATTCCCCCGGAAGGTTCCATTATGCTCTCCTGGTTTCCATATATCGTGTTCTGGCTTGATAAGTACTACAGCAAATGGAAGCCCATAACCACTCAAAGATTTTGATAGTGTAATCATATCTGGCTCAATATCCATTTTTTCAAAGCTGAAAAAAGATCCAGTTCTTCCGCACCCTGCCTGTATATCATCGATTATTAATAATAAATCATGCTTTCGACATATTTTTTGTATATTTTGTAGCCAGGAAATACTAGCTGCAGTTATTCCCCCTTCACCCTGGACAGTTTCAACAATGATGGCCGCCGGATGATCAATACCGCTGCTAGAATCTGTTAGCACTTTATCCAGGTAAGCAGTAGTATCAATATCATCACCTAAGTAACCATCATAAGGTAGTGTGCTTATGTCATTTAAGGGAGTTCCTGCAGCAGCTCGATGATGCACATTCCCGGTTGCTGCTAGAGCTCCTAGAGTAACTCCATGGTAACCATTTGTAAAATTAATAATGTTTGGTCTTTTTTTGATTGTTCTGGCAAGCTTCATTGCAGCCTCAACGGCATTAGCACCTGTAGGACCTGTAAATTGAACCATATAATCCATATTTCTAGGCTTTAATATTTTTTCATTAAAAGTAGTTAGAAACTCACCTTTTGCTTTGGTATGCAAATCTAGACCGTGAGTGATACCATCTGATTGTATATAGTCTAATAAACATTTTTTTAATATAGGGTTGTTGTGACCATAATTTAACGTACCGGCGCCTGCCAAAAAATCCAAATATTGATTTCCTTCTAAATCATATAAATATTCACCTTGCGCTTTATTAAAAATACGGGGGAAAGATCTAGCGTAACTTTGAACTTCTGATTCAATTTCTTCAAATATTTTCATCTTCTTTTCCTTTATTTAACGGACCTATTTTGATTAATATTTCTGAGTCATGTTCTTTAAAAAAATCTTGTTCCTTGTCAAACAAAGTTTGTTCGGATAACTTTATTTGATATTTCTCGCAAAGTTTTTGAAACATTCTTCTTGAAGCTGAATTAGTTTCTGTAACAGTAGTTTCTATAGAGTCAATATTTTTATTTTGTTTTAATATAAATTCAATTAATTCTATACCAAGCTCTTTGCCACGATAATCTTCATCTATCGCAACTTGCCAAATAAAAAGAGAATTATTCCTTGATGGATTTATGAAGCCAGATACAAAAGCTACTATTTTTTTGTTATCAAAAGCAATAGAACAAGTCTTACTAAAGTAATGAGACTGAATTAAGTAATGGTAAGTTGAATTTAAATCAAGTGGGGGGCATCGTTTTATAAGTTTAGCTACGGCAGAGCCATCTTTTTTTCTAGGGGATGTTATTTTTATCTTTTTATTTTTTTTAGAGTATGTTGCGATTGGCATAGTTTATAAATTTAATATTACGCTAATCAATGCATAATGTCCATTAGGCCATTTTAAACCTTACTATAAAGGGTGGATTAAAAAGCTAATAAATTTTTTTTAGAGTAAAATATTATTTTTTTTATTAGAGAATACGATGGGCAATTTTGATGAAATTGGCACTGTAATACAAATGGCTGTAGCCCCAGCTTTTTTGCTAACAGGGCTAGGTGCAATTTTAACTGTCATGAGTCATCGTTTAGCACGAATTGTAGATCGTTTTAGAGTACTCAAAGAGGGTACAAATAAAAAAACATCAGAAATATATAATGAGCTAAATTCATTGCTCCTAAGGTCTAAGTGGACGTATTGGGCAATTGCATTAACCACTGCCTCTGCTTTATTCATTTGCTTATTAATCGCTATGATATTTATTGCTACAGAAGTAACTTTTGAATTAGACCAATACCTTACTATCCTTTTTATTGTAGCTATGTCATCCTTGGTGTTGGGTTTGTTATGCTTTCTTAGAGAGGTTAGTTTATCTAAAAGCATAATAGAGTTATAAATTAAAAAAGATTAATCATGACTGAATTCGAACATTATTTATATTATATCTTTGTTTTTTTTGGATTAATTTTAATTTTCGGAATTTTAATATTTATCGCTTATCAAGTTACTAAAAAAAAATGATTGTACGTAAAAAACCTTGACGATTAATATTCTGATAATTTATGTGTACAGCTTGCTATCTTAATGGATTTTTATTTTTAATCTTTGGCGTTAGTAGTGCTGCTATAGCAAATAATAAATAGGTTATTGTAATCGCCATTATTTTAACTCTGCTAGAATTTTATTGGATTTCGAAAGCATGGGCAAAAAGGAGACTCGGTAAGGCAATGAAAAATATAAAAACAACGATTATCTTTTTACTAGTTTTTGGCGCAGGATTTGTTACAGCTTCCTTCATCACTCATGAATATTTTAAAAATTTATATGAGAAGAAAACAATTTCATCTTTTTTTGAAGAAGTAACTTCAGGCAAAAAAAAATCTATATATATAATTTCACCTAAGAATGGAGCTGAGGTAAGAAATCCAGTTAGGGTAATTTTTGGCCTTAAAAATATGGGCGTAGCTCCGGCAGGTACATTAAAAAAGAATACAGGACATCATCATTTGTTAGTTAATATAGATAAGCTTCCGGATTTAAAATTACCCCTACCTAGTAATGAGAATTTAATTCATTTTGGTTTAGGCCAAACAGAAACTGAAGTCGAATTACAAAAAGGAATCAACACACTCCAATTAATTTTGGGTGATTATATGCACAAACCTCATCAATCTCCATTAATCTCAAAAAAAATTAAAATTTTTGTTAAATAATGTTAAATTGCCTAAGACTAAATTAACAGACAGGTCTAATTAAATATGAAAAAAGATTTTGATTACCTAAAGAAAGAATTTCCTAAAATATATAGAAATATAGTCTTAAAGCATAAGGCAGTGAATCAAGTAATTTCATTTTGTGATAAAAATAACCAATATCTTTTATTTACAGGTATGTTCCATGAAGTTAACGGAGGAAAAGGAATTTCAAGCGAACTAGAAATATATTTTGTTAATTTTCTAACAAAAAAGTATAAATCTAAAGCCTTTGCACGAGCTTCAGCGTATGTAGAAGAAAATCAAACTAAATTTATTGGTTTTGATTTTAAGAGTATTGATAATGAAGTATGGGCGCAACAAAATTTTTTTTACGTAGATGAAGAAGGTAAAGTTACAGATGTTGATGAAGATTTTACTAACAGCAGTAAGGAAAATAATATATGCCCATTAGTAGCATCTTATTTTGAAGAAATAGATCTGCCTGAGGATACACTGAAATATTTAAATGATTTATACGAACAAGTTAAACCAAGTATTGAGGTAATTAAATTAAAAGAATAAATATTTATCAAGCTTTAAACTATCACTTTAAATTATATAAAAATAATATAATAGAAACTAAAGCATTATAAAAACTTAGAATTGATTTAAATATTTAGGTTCTCTACAATTCATTATGGTAAGGTATTTATTGTTTATTAATTTATTGATATTTTAAAATTATGTGTGGAATTAATGGAATAATTCATAAAAATCTTAAGCCTAGTAAATCAGAAATTTACAAAATGAATCATAGTATCAAGCATCGCGGCCCAGATGGCTCGGGTGTATTCGAATTTGAAAATGTTCTTTTAGGCCATGTTAGATTAGCGATTTTAGATTTATCACCCAAAGGCAAACAACCGATGTCTTGTGATGAAAGATATTGGATTACATTTAATGGTGAAATATACAATTTTAAAAGCATACAAGATGAATTAAAAAAATTAGGCCATAAGTTTTTTTCTAAAACAGATACAGAAGTTATACTCAAAGCATATATTGAGTGGGGGGAGTCGTGCTTTCATAAATTTAATGGTATGTGGTCACTCGCGATTCTCGATACAAAAAAAAGAGAAGTTATTTTATCAAGAGATAGATATGGAGTTAAGCCATTTTATTACTATAGCGATGGCAGTAAATTTATTTTTTCATCAGAAATCAAAGGAATCTATGTAACAGATTCAGATATTGAGTTAGACCGAAATAAAACTTTGTATTCTGAAAAAGAATTAAGTGAAAGGTTTACAACTAGATATAAAAATATTAATTTACTACCTCCAGGCCATTTAATCAGATTAGATTTAAAAAGTCTCAATATATCAAAATATAGGTGGTGGAGATGTTTAGACCACATCCCAAAAATGGACATGAATTATAAGAAAGCCAAAGAAAATATTAAGGCTCTTTTAAATGAAGCAATTAAAATTAGATTAACCTCAGATGTGAAAATTGCAACATCACTGAGTGGCGGAATTGATTCCGGTATTATTTTCTCTGAACTTAATAAAAATTTTACTGATAATAATATAGACTTAAACCCCTTTATCTTCAAAGATAATAATATATGCTTCGATAACGCTTTAGAATTATCAAGCCTTTACAAAAGAGATCCATATATATTAGAAGGCATATCGTATAAGCCTGAAGAATTTAGAACGCTATATGGAGTTTCAGAATCAACAGAATCTTTTTTTAGTCAAATTCAAATCTATAAACATCAAAAAAAACAAGGTTTAAAGGTCAGCATTGATGGCCATGGCGCTGATGAATGCTTAGGTGGTTATGGACAAAATTTAACTAATTTTGTTTTTGATTTCCAAAATAACCTTGTTGATACTTACAAGTCTATTCAAAACGGATACGGCCAAGAGGAATTAATTAAATTAGCTAGTAAATATAATTTTGCTGACAATGTAGCTAAAACTAACTTCAATTATCTAAAAAATAGGTATCGCTCACATAAAGAAATTAACCAAAAATATCATGAGTATTTTGACGCTGAGGAATTAAATCTAATCCCAGATTTCTTTTTAGAAGACCATAAAGATTTGGAACAGTATGGGATAGGGCAGAAAATACTTATTGCTGATGCAAATTATGGAGGGCTTCAATGGCTACTAAATAAATGGGATAAGGCTTCAATGGCTAACTCTGTGGAAATAAGATCTCCTTTTTTAGATTATAACTTCTTTCAATATGCATTAGCCTTACCTGATGCATTTAGAATAAGGGGTGGAAAAAATAAAGCGATCTTAAGGGATGCTTACGAGGATATTTTATCTCCTTTATTGGTAAGCGATAAAAGAAAACAAGGCTTATCAGCAATAAAAAATAATTATGATAATGACTATTTAGAATATACCCATGACCTTTATTCTAGCCGTGATTTTTTAAATTACGAAATATGGGATGGAAAAAAAATTAGTACTGATTTTGATTTGGCAAAAAATAATCAATCTTTAGATGAAATTGAAAAATTAGATATTTTTTTTAGATTATATGAGATGAATAATGGTTTTTTAGAAATAAAAAAAGAAGCAAATCAAAAGCAATCTGATGAATCAGACTTTATTGATAAACCAAAACACGATTTCAATATTTTAAATTAATAGATGTATGATTGACCAATTATATTAAGGCTTTAAGCTTTATTTTTTATCAGCCCATGGCCGATGACATTTATACATTGAAAATGTAGCTTCTCCAGGTTTAGGAGATTCAATTTTCGTAATAGTATTTGCATTAACTTTAAGCGCACTATTCTTTGCTAACTGTAATAAATCTATATTAATTTCTTTTTCGTCTCTTTCGATATAGGCAAATTCTGCAAGAGTAGTTACATCAACTGTACCCTTAGAAACGCAGCCCACTGGTTTTTTTGCCAGGACTATGATTTCATCCGAGCCAACTGAAATGTCTACATATTTTGCACAGCTAGCTATCAATAAAAAAGATAAAGATATTAACGTACTATTTATAATCATTTTTTTATTATTGCCCATTTAAATTACTCCTATTTTTTTATCTTCACTTGGATCATCAATAGTCCTTAAATAGTCTTGATGCTGGATAAAGAACTCCACATTATATTTCTCTTTAATATCTTCGGATGGCACATGCGTAGGAACTACTACCTGCTTTCCTTTCTGCCAATTTCCAGGGATGGTTACATCATATTTCCTAGCCAACTGAAGGGCGTCAATTATTCGAATAATTTCATTGAAGTTTCTGCCAATATGTTTTGGGTAAGATAAAATCGTTTGAATATTTTTATCTGGATCAATTATAAAAACAGATCTTATAGTAGATTTATTGGCATCTCCAAACACACCTTTACTTGGCTCAGCTTTTGGGTGATACATTCCATAAGCGGTCGCTACCTTTAACTTTTTGTCTGCAAGAATTGGATAATCAAGATCAGGCTTCTCCAAGCCTATTGTTATTGTGTCTTTTTTTTCTTTTCTAATTAAATTTTTATATTTATCAATATGAGATACCCACTCTAAGTGATCATCGAGACTGTCAGCACTTAAGGTAATAATTTTTGTTTTTCTTTTTTTAAATTCTGGCTGAAGAAATGCAAGCTCAGCTAACTCAGTTGTACAGATAGGAGTAAAGTCTCCAGGGTGAGAAAATAAAATAGTCCATTTATTATCACTCCATTCATGGAAGTTAATTTCTCCTTTAGTGGATTGAGCAACAAAATTAGGCGCTTTATCTCCAATTTGAAGGGCATTAATGGTCCCTGAAAAAATAAAGATTAATATCCAACATAATTTTCTAAAGTTATTCATTAGTTCACCTTTTAAGTTCATCTCTTGTTGAAGCAAAAGCTGAAATAGCTTTATCCAGGTCTTCTTCGTTGTGAGCCGCTGAGATTTGCATTCTAATCCTTGCCTTGTCTTTAGGGACAACGGGAAAGAAAAATCCTATTGCGTATATACCTTTTAATAATAATTTCTTACTCATTTCTTGTGCCAGGTTGGCATCGCCCAACATTACAGGCACGATGGGATGATCACCATCATCGACAGCAAAACCAGCTTTTTGCATACCTTTTCGGAAGTAGTGAGTATTATGTTCTAGGCGATCTCTTAATTCCGTATTGCTGCCTATCATTTCAAGAGCTTTTAGTGTTGCAGCACATATTGAAGGAGCTAAAGTATTTGAAAATAAATAAGGTCTCGATCTTTGTCTGAGCATATCAATAATTTCCTTTCTTCCTGACGTGAAACCTCCTGAGCCTCCACCTAATGCTTTACCAAATGTACTTGTAATAATGTCTACCCGGTCCATTACTCCTCGATATTCATGTACACCTCGACCTGTCTTACCCATAAAGCCGGTTGCATGACAGTCATCATGATGAACCATTGCATCAAATTCGTCGGCAAGATCACAAATTTTATCCAGCTGAGCTATAGTGCCATCCATTGAAAAGACTCCATCGGTGGTAATGAGAATTCTTCTAGCACCATTTTTTTTGGCTTCAATTAGCTTATCTCTTAGGTCAGCCATATTATTATTTTTATAGCGGTAACGTGCTGCTTTACAAAGACGAACCCCATCAATAATTGATGCATGATTAAGTTCGTCAGAAATAACTGCATCTTCTTTTGTTAAGATTGTTTCAAATAGCCCAGCATTCGCATCAAAACAAGCCGCATATAGTATAGTTTCTTCCATACACAAGAATTCACTTACTTTTTCTTCCAGTGTTTTATGTATTGTCTGAGTGCCACAAATAAACCTAACTGAAGCCAACCCAAAGCCCCATTTATCGTAACTAGCTTTTGCAGCCTCTATAATTTCGCGATTATTAGCTAAGCCTAAATAATTATTAGCACACATATTAATTACTGTGCTTCCATCACTCAAGGTAATTTCATTTTTTTGATCTGAACTAATATGCCGCTCAGTTTTCCATAAACCGGCTGTTTTAATATCATCCAAATCGTTTGCAATACTATCTCGTGTGGCTTTAAAGCTCATTAATAATCCTCATTAAATTATGTTTCCCAGTTTAGAATAACCTTACCTGATTTACCCGATCTCATCACATCAAAACCTTCTTGAAATTCGGTAAAGTTAAAGCGATGGGTAATTATTTTTTCTAAAGGCAAGCCACTTTGGACCATCATTGAGCCTTTGTACCATGTTTCAAAAATTTCTCGACCATAAACACCCTTAATGGTTAGACCTTTAAAGACGACCAAGTCCCAATCAATTCCAGATCCTGCTGGCATAATGGCTAGCATGGCAATTCGACCACCATTTATCATCTTGCCAAGCATGTCAGAAAAGGCTTTTGGAGACCCAGACATTTCCAAGCCAACATCAAATCCTTCAAAAATTCCCAAAGACTCCATTAACTCCCTTGAGATTGAATCTTTTCCAACATTAACCGTAATCACTTTAGGTAAGATTTTTTTGATTAAATCAAGTCGATATTGATTTATATCCGTTATTACAATATTTCTTGCACCAGCATGGTTGGCGACCATTGCTGACATCATCCCAATTGGCCCCGCACCTGTTATAAGAACATCCTCACCAACCATATTAAATGATAGTGCTGTGTGAACAGCATTACCATAGGGGTCAAAACAAGCTAGCAGATCAGTGGACATCTCACGACTAGGTTTGAATATATTCTTTGCCGGCACAGATAGATATTCAGCAAAAGCACCGGTTCTATTAACACCAACACCAATTGTATTTGGACATAAGTGAATTGTTCCTGCCAAGCAATTTCTACAGCGACCACAAGTTATATGACCTTCGCCTGATACGATGTCTCCAATACTTAAGTCAGAAACATTAGATCCAAGCTCAACAATTTCTCCAGCGTATTCATGACCAGTGATCATTGGAATAGGAATGGTTTTTTGTGCCCATTCATCCCAATTATAGATATGGATGTCTGTGCCACAAATGGCAGTTTTTTTGATTTTAACTAGCACATCATTATTACCAACCTCGGGCTCAGGCATATCTTCTAGCCATATCCCTTCTTTTGCATGTCTTTTTACTAAGGCTTTCATTGATTCCCCATTAAAATAGTTACATTAGAAATTTTTTAGAAGCTATCATTTTATTTAATTAAAAATAAAATGATAGTAATATCTTTAAAGTATTATATGAACTAAATAACTTATTTAGTGACCTACATTTTATGAATTTAACTATAAAAAATATATTACCTTTTATTCTATTTGTTTTCTGCATTTTTTCAATCCAAAATAGTTGGTCCTTAGAAAATTATGTTGGTGAGTTGTTTAAGACTGATAAGCCTATCACTCTTTATACCGCTACTCAGGCAGAAGAAGGGAAAGCAAATAAAGAAAAAATAAATGCAATTTTTTGGCAAATTACCGACCTGCAAGGGAAGGAGCATTATCTGTTCGGGACAATTCATACGGATGATAATCGCGTATCAAATTTTAGACCTATTGTTGCAGAAAAACTCAAAGAGATTGATATATTTGTTATGGAGGCTGATGAAGTTATTGATAGGTCAATACTTCAAGTTGACCCAAAAGTGTATAACGGATATTTAACTGAAGAGGAGTTAGAGAAGATTAACTTATTAGCAGACTTTCACACAATGCCTCGGGAACATATTTTATCAATGAAGCCATGGATTTTAGCTGTTATTTTCGATTCCCCAAGGCCAATAACACCTTTTAATCAGGATAATTTATTAAAATCTAAAGCTGAGGATTTTATGAAGATTACTCAGGGGCTTGAAACCCCCCAGGAACATTTTAATGCTTTAGATAAGTTTACGATTGATGAACAAATATCTTTATTAAAAGCTGTTTTAAAAAAAGACCTTAAGCAAAAAGAAGCAGGTTATGAATTATTAGTATCAGCCTATTTAACGTTTAATACAGAAAAAATCCTTCAAACTGATACTCAACTAACTAAAAGCCTTGTTTCTAAATCTACTTGGGAAAAAATGGAATACTATTTTCTTACCAGAAGGAACAAGTTTTTTGGTGAAAGAGTTAAGGAGTTAATAAAAGGCAATAGGATTTTTATTGCTGTTGGGGCGTCACATTTGGGAGGGGAGACTGGTTTACTAAATCAATTTAAAGAGGCTGGATTTAAATTAAAACCAATTCAAGCATTAGATTGATATATGCCGACCATATGGTGATAATGTGCATATGAACGGAAAATTAATTGAATCAAAGAGCAATCCTTTTTATAAAAAACTAAAAAAGATTTACTCCAGCTCATCTTTTAGAAAAAATCAAAATCAAACTATTTTGGATGGACCTCATTTAATAAAGTCTTTTTTTCTACATAGTGTTCCAGTATTAGTTATAAAAGATTTAAATATTTTCAGCCCTGAAATAGATAGTTTAATTTCTAATCTTGATTGCCCTTGTTATTCCTTAAGTCACGAATTATTTTTACAGTTAAGTGAGCTAAAAAGTTCAACTGGTGTTTTAGCGCTTGTAGATATTCCAAAAGTTAAACCTTCAAAATCTGAGGGACTTATTTTACTTTTAGATGGGATTCAGGATCCAGGAAATTTAGGGAGTATTTTAAGAACTGCTAAAGCAACTAATACCAAATCTATCATTATGTCAAAAACTTGCGCCGATTTATGGTCTCCTAAAACCTTAAGAGGTAGTCAGGGCGTTCAATTTACTCTTGAGTGTTTTGATGAACAAAATTTAAATGAGTGGATTTTAAATTATGAGCATGATGTGATTGCACTAGCGACAAACGGTAATTCATTATTTAAAACAAATCTTAATTCAGATATGGCAATTTTAGTTGGTAATGAAGGTAATGGAATTTCAAAATCTTTGCTTAAAAATATTACTGGAACCATATCTCTACCTATGCATAAAGAAGTTGAATCGATTAATGTTGGGGCGGCTGTCAGTGCATTTATGTATGAGCATTATCGGCAATCACACGTTGATTAGGGTTTAGCTCAATATCTTTTATTTGCTGAAGTGGGATGGTATCCCAATTTTTTACTGCATATTTAAGTATTTCTCTAGGACTGGCATCTTCAATATTTTTTTCAATTTTTTGTTTAAGAAACTTAAGTCCTTCAATAAGTACTAATGAAAAATTATTGTTATTTACTTTGTCGCCATTACTTTTGCTTAATTTTCGATTATTTATTGTAGCAATAGGTATATGCATATAGGTTTTCTCTGGAAAGTTTAAAAGATTGTTTATATAATATTGTTTAATCGTTGAGCTTAGCAAGTCTGTCCCCCTAACAATATTAGTTACAGATTGTAATTGATCATCAATTACTACGGCTAATTGATATGCATAAAGCTGGTCAGATCTTTTAATTATAAAGTCACCAGCTGAATTATTAATATCATTAGACTGAGGTCCTTGAGTCCTATCAATAAATTGAATTGATTTATAATCTGCAATCAATCTAATCGCTGATTTATTTGATAATGGATGCTGCATACCTCTACAATGATTATTATAAATTGGCTCATTAAGATCAGATTGGTTTGATAAAGCAATTTGTTTTCGACTGCAGTTACAGTTATAAGTAAGATTTTTGCCCTTCAACATTTCAAGAATATTTTTATATTCTTGAATATTTTCACTTTGTCTTGATATTTTATCATCCCAAAATAAACCTAAACTTTCTAAATTTTTAAGGATAAGTGATTCAGCACCTTCGACAATCCTTGGTGAATCAATATCGTCAATCCTTACCTTCCATTGCCCATTATTCTGCTTAGCATCGAGGTAGCTCGCTAAAGCAGTTATGATTGAACCAAAGTGAAGCGGACCAGAGGGGGTGGGTGCAAATCGTCCGATATACAAAATTTATATTTCTCTTTGTGGGTATGGAGGAACATACCAATCTGTAAGTGTTGAACCTGAAAGAGTAAGTTGGCAATGAAGTCTGTCATCATTGCTCGCACTAACATTAAAGAAATAAACTCTTTTAATAGAGGGCCAATTTTCCGAAGTTCTAATTAAAGTAATTTTATCGCAATGTACTGTGTCATCTAGTAATTGCAAATTAAATTGTTTAGCAATATTTTTTCCATGGTAAATAGCCAATTCTCTTTTGGATGCAGTTTCAAACCAAAAACAAACTAGTAGTAAGATTAAAAAGATAAAAAAGTAATCGAGCATTATATTGTAATGATAAAACCTTTTTGTTAATAAATCATTAATGGTTAAAATTGCACTAAATTAATGCATTTTATTAAATTTAGTACAGATTGATTAAAATATTGCATTAAATTATAGAATCAAAATTGATTTTGTGGATAATAAATTTTAATTTAAATATTAGGATTTTATTAATGGAAAATTTAGTAGATCAAAGCAATGTTCTTTTTATACTTTTGGGTGCAATTATGGTGCTAGCAATGCATGCTGGTTTTGCATTTTTAGAGGTCGGTACGGTAAGAGAAAAAAATCAAGTAAATGCATTAGCTAAAATCATGGCTGATTTTTCAGTATCTACAATTGCTTATTTTTTTATTGGTTATAGTTTAGCTTACGGTGTTAACTTTTTTGATGCAGCATCTGCACTAAGTGAAAAAAGTGCCTATGAATTAGTCAAATTTTTCTTCCTACTAACTTTTGCTGCTGCAATCCCTGCAATTATCTCTGGAGGGATTGCTGAAAGAGCAAAGTTTAACCCTCAAATGATTGCCTCATTTCTTTTAGTTGGCTTTTTATATCCCTTTTTTGAAGGGGTAATTTGGAATGGTAATTATGGTTTTCAGGAATTTTTAACAAATAGTTTTGGGGCTCCTTTTAATGATTTTGCTGGGTCAGTCGTTGTACATGCAATGGGTGGTTGGATAGCTTTGGCCGCTGTGATTTTATTAGGTGCTCGGCATGGAAGATATTCAAAAGATGGTAAATGTAATGCATTCCCACCTTCTAGCATACCTTTTCTGGCTCTGGGTTCATGGATACTAACAGTAGGGTGGTTTGGTTTTAATGTGATGTCAGCTCAAACTCTCGATGGCATAACTGGTTTGGTTGCAGTTAACTCTCTTATGGCAATGGTAGGAGGCACTCTTGCTGCTTTAGTTGTCGGTAAAAATGATCCTGGGTTTCTTTATAATGGACCGTTAGCAGGACTAGTTGCAGTATGCGCAGGATCAAATCTTTTTCACCCACTGGGTGCTCTTGCAACTGGCGCAATAGCAGGAGCTCTGTTTGTTTGGACATTCTCACTTACACAAAATAAGTGGAAAATAGATGATGTACTTGGTGTATGGCCTTTGCATGGGATATGTGGGGCATGGGGTGGTATAGCTGCCGGTATATTTGGCCTAACTTCTCTTGGTGGACTGGGAGGAGTAACTTTTTACTCTCAACTAATTGGAACTCTCGTGGGGATTTCAGTTGCATTTATCGGTGGCTATATAATTTACTCAATTGTTAAAAGTACAATGGGCATCCGACTTACTGAAGAAGAAGAATTTAATGGTGCTGATATTACCATTCATAAAATAAATGCAGTTTCAAGCGATAAGTAATTAACTTTATTCTTTGACATGCTAAAATTTAGTATGTCAAAGATTCATGTAATTATTCCAGCAGCAGGATCTGGCTCGAGGATGGGGCAGGAAATTCCTAAACAATTTTCATCTTTTCATGGAAAAACATTAATTGAATGGGTAGATTTTATTTTTTCAAATGTTTCTGTTGTTGATACGATCTCGATTGCTTTTAATTCAGATGAAAGAAATAACGTCGAGAATTCAAATTACAGTTTTTCCTGCAAAACTAAAATTTATTATTCCGGCGGTAGTAGTCGATCAGAAACTGTTTTAAATACACTTAATTCAATAGAAAGTTTTACATCAGATGACGATTGGGTCCTTGTTCATGATGCAGCAAGGGTAGGCATTACTGAGTCTTTTATAAATTCTTTTATCAAAGAAGTGGGTCAGGATAGTGTAGGTGGCATAGTGGCTTTACCATCGGTAGATACAATAAAAAGGGTTGATCAATCAAATAAAATTATTAAAACCGAAGACCGTGATACTTTGTGGTTAGCGCAAACACCACAAATGTTTAAATATAAAAAACTAATTGAAGCGCTTAATAATTTTACTGGAACGCCAACGGATGAAGCAGAAGCAATCGAAGCACTCGGATTAAAACCAATGGTTTATAAAGGATTGATTACTAACTTTAAGATTACTTACCCAGAGGATTTAATAAATATGAACCAGGTTTTTAGTACGATAACTAAAGGGAAGGCAAATGGCTAGAGTAGGGCAAGGATTCGATGTTCATAAATTCATATTAGACAGACCGCTAATTATTGGCGGGGTTAAAATTGATTATGAATACGGCTTGGAGGGCCACTCAGATGCTGATGTATTGATTCATGCAATCATGGATGCTTTATTGGGCGCGGCAGGGCTTGGTGACATTGGCCAACATTTTCCAGATACTGATGAGGTATTTAAAGATATAAACTCTCGTAAACTTTTAAGATCCGTGATTGAAACTTTAAAATTAAATAATTACATTATTGGAAATATTGATGCAACAATTATATGTGAAGCTCCAAAGATGCAACCGCATATAAATCAAATGATTGTTAACATTGCTAGTGATTGTATATGCGACCTGAGTAATATAAATATCAAAGCAACCACTACAGAAAAATTAGGCTTTATTGGTAGATCTGAAGGTATCGCAGCACAGGCTATTTGTTTAATTAAAGTAGTTTAATTATATTCTTTCAATAAAACTATAACTGCTCCACTACCACCATCAAACTTCGGAGCTTGTGCGTATGCGATAACCTCATCTTTTTGTGCCAACCAATTTTTAACCTTATTTCTTAAGATCGGCTCTTTGTTTTTAGACCCAATACCTTTCCCATGAATTATTCTTATACATCTGGTATGTTTTTTTTTACATTCTTGAATATAATCAACAATATATGATTTAGCCTCTTGAGATATCATCCCGTGAAGATCGATTGATCCTTGAACCACCCAGTAACCCTTTTTTAATTTTTTTAAGATATCTGGTGAATGCCCAGGCCTTAAAAATAATAAACCATCCTCTAATTCTCCATCTTCATAAATGTAATCATCACTTAGTGAATCAAGTAATACTCTTTTCTCATCCTCTAAAAATTTCTTAGCAATCGGCTTTGGTTTGGGCTTATTTGCAGATGGCTCAATAGTTTTAGACTTTATTTTTAGAGGTTTAACATTTTTGACTACCTCTTGAAAAAGATTTTTATCATCATCCTGCATAATTAGCAAGATACCTTTCAGCATCAAGAGCAGCCATACATCCAGTTCCGGCACTTGTAACAGCTTGCCTATAAATATGATCTTGAACATCACCCGCAGCAAAAATACCTTCTATACTTGTTGCCGTAAAGTTTCCTTCTCTTCCAGAATTAGTAATAATATAACCATTTTCCATTTCTAACTGACCTTCAAAAATATCTGTATTTGGTTTGTGTCCGATAGCAATGAACACCCCTTTTAACTCAATTTCTTTTATTTCTTTAGATTGTGTATTTTTAATTTTAATCCCAGTTACACCTGAATTATCTCCAATAACTTGATTAAGTTCATTAAAAAGTTCTAACTCAATCTTGCCTTCTTTAACTTTTTCATGAATTTTATTCATCTCAATCATTTCAGCTCTAAATTCATCCCGTCGATGAATTAGAGTTACTTTGCTTGCAATATTTGCTAAATATAATGCCTCTTCAATTGCAGTGCTCCCGCCGCCAACTACTGCCACTTCTTGATTTTTATAAAAGAAACCATCACAAGTAGCGCAAGCTGAAACTCCTTTTCCAAGAAATTCTGTTTCACTTTTTAGGCCAAGATATTTTGCTGAAGCACCAGTAGATATGATTAAGGCATCACATGTATATTCTTCATTGTCACCTATAAGTCTAAATTTTTTTTCTTTTAATTCACATGTATGAATGTGATCAAATACTATTTCAGTATTAAACCTTAATGCATGCTTTTCGAATCTACTCATTAAATCAGGGCCCATAACACCATCGGCGTCTGCAGGCCAGTTGTCAACATCTGTTGTTGTCATCAACTGTCCTCCCTGAGCTATACCAGTTATAAGTAATGGCTTGAGATTTGCTCTTGCAGCGTAAACTGCGGCGGAGTAACCAGCAGGACCTGATCCCAAGATAATTAGGCGTGAATGTTTGGACATAATTTAAATTTCCAGAGTCTTAATTAAAAACATGATTCTAGTTTACACTGAGCATCTAATCAATTGATAATAGTCATTTTTCAAATAATTATTTAAATCATATTAATTAATTTTGCTAATCTTTTTATTTTTATTTTCTTGCAGATTAAAACTAAAGCTTCAAACAAGCTTCAATTGTAATAGTGGTTGATATAAAAATTATTTAGAATTACAAAAAAAGATTTTTTATATCAGTTCAATTTTAGACTTAGCCTGATATAATTTAAAAAATTTCATTGAGTATCCTTAATTGTTTTCAAGACATAAATCAAAAAATAATAAGAATTTAGTCGCAACTAAAAAAGCCCCTAGAGATTTGGCTAGTAGGGTTATTAGAGAGGCTTCTTGGTTCACTCTATTATTTATTGGTTTATATATAACCCTCGCTTTAATAAGTTATTCAGCAAGTGATCCTTCCTTTTCGTATAGTATAGACACAAGTAAAAACATAAATAATTTTGCTGGAATAAGTGGAGCTTATTTTTCAGACTTCTTTTTAAATATTTTCGGCTTGTCTGCCTGGTGGCTTGTTTTTTTGAGCATATATAGCATTTTTTTAATTTATCCTAGAATTGAAAATGAAAATTACGAAATAAAACATCTTTTAATTATTCATTATCTAGGTTTTCTTCTTCTTCTTCTATCTTCATCAACTTTTGAATCAGGTTATGTAGTTGATTTCTCAGCAAGATTACCTTCTGAGCAGGGGGGAATTTTGGGGAATAGTATGTATGGATTTTTAGAGCAAGCAATGGGCTATATTGGAACTTTAGTATTTTTATTAATATCTTTCGCTATTGGCTTTAGTTTGTTTACTGGCTGGTCTTGGATAACAATTTCAGAAGGCCTTGGTAATTTTATTTGTAATGTATGCAATAGTATTATTAATAAATATATTGATTGGCAAGATCGAAAAGAAGGTAAAAGGCTTGAAAAAGAGAGAACTTCTTTTATTGAAGTCGAGAGGAAAAAACTAGAAGATCGTGCGCCAGTCAAAATTTTGGATTTAAATATACCGGTTAAAGAGAGTGACCGAGTAAAAAAAGAAAAGCAAACTAACCTATTCGGTGACTCAGATTCAATACTGCCGCCTTTACATCTTTTGGATGAGCCAGAAAAAGAGCTGACAGTGCAGTCTCCAGAAACTATTGAATTTATTTCAAGGTTAATAGAGAAAAAATTATTAGATTTTGGCATTGAGGCAAAAGTTATTTCAGCTCAACCTGGTCCAGTAATTACACGTTATGAATTTGAACCAGCAGCGGGTGTAAAGGGTAGTCAGGTTATAAACCTTGCAAAAGATTTAGCTAGAGCATTGTCTGTTGTAAGCGTTAGGGTTGTTGAAACTATTCCCGGGAAAACCTGTATGGGTTTAGAGATCCCTAATCCTGATAGACAAATCGTATACCTTTCAGAAATTGTAAGCTCAAAAACTTTTGTTGATACATCAGCCTTATTATCTGTTGCATTAGGTAAAAATATTTCTGGGAAACCAGTGATCGCCGATGTTTCAAAAATGCCACATATATTAATTGCTGGAACTACTGGTTCTGGTAAATCCGTTGCAATTAATGCACTTGTACTTAGCCTTTTGTATAAAGCAACTCCTGATAAAGTTAAAATGATTTTAATTGATCCTAAAATGTTGGAATTATCAGTATACGAGGGAATACCTCATTTATTGTCTCCTGTGGTCACAGATATGAGACAAGCAGGAAATGCTTTGAATTGGTGTGTTGCGGAAATGGAGAAAAGATATAAGTTAATGTCTGAGTTTGGAGTTAGGAATCTTTCTGGCTTTAATCAGAAAATTAAAGATTCTCAAGAGAAAGGAGAGCCTTTAACAAATCCATTCTCATTGGATACTGAAAATCCAGAAGTGCTAGAAGAGCTTCCATTAATAGTGATTGTGATTGATGAACTAGCAGATTTAATGATGACAATGGGAAAAAAAATTGAAGAGTTAATTGCGAGGCTTGCACAAAAAGCTAGAGCATCTGGGATACATTTAGTTTTAGCCACACAAAGACCTTCAGTAGATGTAATCACCGGGCTGATTAAGGCAAATATTCCTACCCGAATAGCATTTCAGGTTTCAAGCAAAATTGATTCTAGAACAATTTTAGATCAGATGGGAGCAGAAACATTATTAGGCAAGGGGGACATGCTTTATATGCCACCTGGAACAAGCTATCCGGATAGAATTCATGGGGCTTTTGTTTCTGATCAAGAAGTTCATAAAGTGGTTAATTTTCTTAAAGCAAAAGCTGAGCCTAATTATATAGATGAAATACTTAACCCAAATGATAGTGCTAATAATATTTTAGGCGAGTTAGGGCCATCAGGAGAGAAAGATCCTCTTTATGATGAAGCTGTTGAAATCGTTCTTAGAACTAAAAAAGCTTCAATTTCTTATGTTCAGAGAAATTTAAGGATAGGATATAACCGAGCGGCAAGAATTATCGAAGATATGGAAAAAGCCGGATTGGTAACCCCAATGCAAAATAATGGAAACCGAGAAGTAGTAGTTAATAATAATGATGATTAGATTCTTTTTTATTTTATTATTTAGTTTAAATATATCGGCTAATTCAGATTCCGACTTATTAAATATACTTAACCAAATGAATTCTCTTACTGGTAACTTTAAACAGAAAGTTGCAGATCAAAACGGTGCTATCCTCCAGGAAGTTTCAGGCCAATTTTTTTTTAAAAAACCAAATTTATTTAAATGGGATTACCTGGAACCTTCAAAAAGCCAACTCATTAGTGATGGCGAACTATTGTACTTATATGATCCCGATTTAAAACAAGTAGTTATTAGTCATTTAAAAAATTTTGGTGGTGTGAGTCCGGCAATGTTATTGGTAACTAATGATATAGAAAGTCTTTTTGAGATTACCATTATTCAGGATAAAAAAGGGGTTGATTGGTTTAGGGCATTACCCCATGAGCCTGAAAAAGCTAATTTTAAAGAAGTATTTATTAATTTTTCTCATAAAAAATTAAAAGGTATGAGGATTATTGATGGTTTTGATAACACAACCGAAATTGAGTTTAGTAGAGTTAGCCGCAATACAGAAATTAACGAAGCTATTTTTTTATTTAATACACCTGAAGATATTGATGTCATAAGAAATTAGATGAATACTCAATCATCAATTCCATTAGCCGAATTTTTAAGACCAAAAGAGATTAAAGACATTGTAGGCCAAGAGCATATTTTAGGTGATGGGCAATCCCTTAAAGTAGCAATTGATTCAGGAAATTTACCCTCTATGATTTTATGGGGTCCTCCAGGAGTTGGAAAAACAACCATTGCTCGAGTAATAGCACTTAATGTTGAAGCTCAATTTATTCCTCTTTCAGCAGTTTTATCAGGTGTTAAAGAAATAAGGGAATCTGTAGAAAAAGCTCAATTCGCTTCTGATCATCAAAATAAAAAAACAATACTTTTTGTTGATGAAGTTCATCGTTTTAATAAAAGTCAACAAGATGCTTTTTTGCCCCATATTGAATCAGGATTAATAATTTTTATTGGCGCAACAACGGAAAACCCATCATTTGAAGTTAACTCAGCTTTATTAAGTAGGTGTCAAACATATGTTTTAAAAACTCTTACTTTAGACTCATTAACAAAGATTATTGATAAGATAATCGATGAACATAAGAAGATATTGATAGATGATTTAGCTAGAGAGATGATACTTACATATGCAAATGGTGATGCAAGACGATTAATAAATTTACTCGAGATGCTTATTAACTCACTAAAGCTAAAAGTAGATGGAGTCATCAATAAAGAATTAGTTAATAAAATAATATCCGATAAAGTTAGAAGGTTTGACAAGGGGGGCGAACAGTTTTACGATCAAATATCAGCAATGCACAAGTCTGTTAGGGGCTCCAATCCAGATGCTTCAGTTTACTGGCTACTAAGAATGATAGATGGAGGGGCAGACCCTCTTTATTTAGCAAGAAGAATAATAAGAATCTCAATTGAAGATATTGGATTAGCAGATCCAAAAGCTCAGACAATAGCTTTAGAGGCATACCAAATTTTTGAAAGATTAGGTTACCCTGAGGGTGAACTAGCCTTAGTAAATGCTATATTATATCTATCCTTGGCTCCTAAAAGTAATGCATCATATATGGCTTATAATGAAACTAAGGCATTTATTAAAGAACACCAACAGTTTGATGTTCCTCTTCATTTAAGAAATGCACCAACTAAGTTGATGGAAAATTTAGATTACGGAAAAAATTATCGTTATGCACATAATGAGCCAGATGCATATGCTGCTGGTGTAAAATATTTCCCTGACGAAATGAACCCAATAAAATTTTATAACCCAACAAATCGTGGTTTAGAAATTAAGATAAAAGCTAAATTAGACTATTTGAAATCATTAGATGACTCATATAAAAATAATCAGGGAAAAAAATGATTGATATAAATTTATTAAGAGAAGACAGTAAGGCAATCGCAAATTTACTCAAAGAGCGAGGATTCGATTTAGATATTAAGAAATATGAATCCTTGGAAAAAAATAGAAAAGTCATACAAGTTAAAACTCAAGAGCTTCAAGGGCAGCGCAATCAGTTTTCAAAAAATATTGGTATTGAAAAGGGTAAGGGTAAAGATGCTTCAGATTTGATGGCACAAGTAAATATTATTGCTGAAACATTAAAAGAATTAGAAAGCCAGTTAGTAATAATTCAAACATCATTAAATCAATTCTTACTCAATATTCCTAATATCCCTCATGATTCAGTACCAAATGGTAGCTCAGAAAAAGATAATTTAATTGTAAAAGAATTCGGGAAGCCCCAAAATTTCAGTTTTGAGATTAAAGATCATGTGGATGTAGGATTAAATCATGGTTTAGATTTTGAATTAGGAAGTAAGATATCAGGAGCGAGATTTGTAGTTATGAAGGGAGGTATAGCAAAGCTTCATAGGGCAATTGGACAGATGATGTTGGATGTTCAAACCCAAGAACACGATTATGAAGAATGCTATACCCCATATTTAGTTAATGAAGAATCATTAATTGGCACAGGTCAGCTACCCAAGTTTTCTGAAGACTTATTTAAAACAAGTAAAGGGGATGACGACTCTCTTTACCTTATTCCAACCGGTGAGGTACCTCTAACAAATTTTGTTCGAGATAGAGTAATTGAAGAAAGTGATTTGCCATTAAAATTCACAGCACATACACCATGCTTTAGATCTGAGGCTGGCTCTTATGGAAAAGATACAAGAGGTATGATTCGTCAGCATCAGTTTGATAAAGTTGAGATGGTGCAAATTAGTCATCCTGATTCAAGCTACAAGGTATTGGATGAAATGGTGGTTCATGCTGAAAATATTCTCCAAAAGTTAGAGTTGTCATACAGAGTAGTTTCTTTATGCAAAGGTGATATGGGTTTTGGAGCTGCTAAGACATTTGATATCGAAGTCTGGCTTCCGTCACAGAATACCTATAGGGAGATATCTTCTATATCTAATTGTGAAGACTTTCAAGCGAGAAGATTGAAAGCAAGATACAAAGACGCTGACGGTAAGAATAAATTTTTACATACATTAAATGGCTCAGGTTTAGCAGTTGGTAGGACTTTAGTAGCTATCTTAGAAAATTATCAACAAGAAAATGGTGACATCATAATTCCAAAAGCTTTAGTTTCTTATATGGGGGGCAGAAGTAAACTAACTTCCAGTTAGCTAAAACTGTTAAATATTTTAGCCTCTTCATCGTCGTCATAAACTCCAGGACCATAGACTTCAACCTTGCCCTTGTTAGAAATGAGTACGGCATACATGCTGTCCTCATCAGACATACTTCCCCCAAAAATTCCATGCTCTAAAACACCAGGAGTATTTGATATTGTATCGGATAACTCATAAAGGGTAGTGTCTTCAATACTTTCAATTTTGCAATCAAGGACTAAATTTCCATAGGAAGTTATAGCAAAACCATCACCAGCAGTATTTTTTCTTAAATCACAACTCACCAAACAATCCGAAAGCTTATTTTCAATAAGCCTTTTTGTTATTCTCCATGCGATTGGGGAAATCTCAATTGGTATAGGAAAATTATCACCAATACTTTTAACTATCTTAGACTGATCGCCAATAATGACGAACCGATCACTTGTATAGGCTAATAATTTTTCTCTAATTAAATCGTAACCTCGACCTTTAAGAGCAAATTTGTATGTATCTAAATCAGCAACTTCGTCTGCGCCATCAACATATAAATCTATCGTTTCAATTTGGTCTAAAGAAATATAAGCTAAACCTGATTCAATTGCTTTAATTTGACTTGTTGTTGAGCTAGCTACAACTTTTATATTAAGGTTCTCATTTTTTATTTTTTGGGCTAACCCATCAATAAAATAATTCGCTGTTGATCCTGTACCCAGTCCAATTATTGTATTATTTTTTACGAACTTTAATGCAGCTTGTGCAACTATTTCTTTATCATTCATGTCATATATCCGTTATTTCATTAATAATTGTTTATAATATCGCGACTCAATAAAGATAGTAATGCATGCCTACAACATTAGTAAATAATAAATCACCAAAAAATCTTTTTTTTGAAGCTAATTCATCTTTAAGCCTCTCAATTGGCAAGTATTTTGAGGACTTTTTACAAGAAGATAAAAAATCACTGAATATTATAACCTGTTCAGTTTTTGACGCTATGCGCATAAAAGAAGAAATTGCATGGTTTTTTCCTAAGTTAAAAGTCAATCTTCTTCCAGACTGGGAAACTTTACCTTACGATCAAATATCACCGCACCCAGACTTAACTTCACAAAGATTATTGACTTTATATCAGATGACTAAAAAAGAATTTGATATTAATTTAATACCAATTACTACGGCGCTTCATTTCATGCCTCCAAGAGATTATATTGAAAAGTATAGTTTTCAATATAAAAAAGATGAAAATGTTGATATTGAAAGCTTTAAAGAAAGGTTAATTAATAATGGCTATTTAATGGTGGATAAAGTAATTCAACCTGGTGAATATGCAATTCGGGGCGGTTTGATTGATTTATTTCCAATGGGCTCTATGGTGCCATACAGGATAGATTTTTTTGATACACAAATTGACTCTATAAGGACATTTGACCCAGACACTCAAAGAAGTTTATACCCAACAAATGAAATAAAGCTATTACCTGCTAGAGAATGCCCAATTGATGAGTTAGGTATTAAAGTGTTCCGACAAAATCATAGAGAAATGTTTGATGGTGACCCATCTAAATCCAAAATTTATAAAAGTATAAGTAAGGGAGTCCCTTTTGCAGGAATGGAATGGTATTTACCTTTATTTTTTGAATCTACAAATACAATATTTGATTATTTAGACTTAAATGACCCTATATTTATAGCTGATTCTTTAGCTTCTGCATCTCAGAATTACTGGTCAGAAGCAGAAAAAAGATTCAGTTTGTATGCTTACGATTTAGATAGACCCATCCTAAAACCTAATGATTTCTTAATCCCTTCCGATATATTTTTTAAAAATATAGATAAATTCCAGAAATTAAAAGTTAAGAAAAGAAAATTCGATAGCTCTTTCCCTGACGTTAGCATTGATAGAGGCAATGAATGCCCATTGAATAAGCTTCAATTATTCATTTCAAATAATAAACATAAAGTGCTGATATGCGCAGAGGGTTTGGGAAGGAGGGAGACGTTGGGTGAGCTTCTAAATCAAAGTAAGATTAAATTTTCTGTGGTAGACAACTGGCAAAAATTTACTAATTCTAATGATAAGTTAAACCTTATCATTAGCCCGCTTCATGATGGGTTTATATCTAAAGATATTTGCATTGTTACTGAAAATGAAATTTTCCCAAATTTTATAAAGCAACCGACTCGAAAGAGTAGAAATAAAGATTTTAATTCGGACGGTATCGTTAAGGATTTAACTGAACTCAATATTGGAGATCCAGTTGTGCATGAGCAATATGGGGTTGGTCGATATCAAGGGCTGACTAATTTAGATTTTGACGAGGATCAAACAGAATTTTTATTACTTCATTACAAAGGGGACACAAAATTATATGTTCCCATTTCTCAACTTCATTTGATATCAAGGTATTCAGGTGGGCCGATGGAATCAGCCCCATTGAACAGTCTTGGAAATGCTAGTTGGGATAAGGCCAAGAAAAAGGCTCTTATACAAATTCATGATACTGCGGCTGAACTTTTAAGTCTTTATGCGAAACGTTCCTTGCAGAAAGGAACTAGCCAAACTATCGCTTTAAATGATTATGACTCCTTCATTGAAGAGTTTCCTTTTGAGGAGACACCAGACCAACTTGATGCTATTGAAAGTGTAATAAAAGATATGGAAGCCCCAAGACCAATGGATAGATTGGTTTGTGGCGATGTTGGATTTGGTA
>Ga0209710_1000642_pt1 | contig 30573 bp, 26 predicted proteins | sample ArcticOcean_MG_C_5_FD_187436 | JGI IMG/M metagenome (GOLD analysis project Ga0209710, IMG submission 187436) | Marine microbial communities from western Arctic Ocean - ArcticOcean_MG_CB4_138 (SPAdes) (version 2) | ecosystem: Environmental > Aquatic > Marine > Oceanic | place: Arctic Ocean...
GACAGTATTACAGGTGACTCGCCATGAGGGCCAAAAGGAATGAATAAACGACCCATCATTTCGTTCTCGCTATAGCCAATATAAAGCTCTTGATCTATTTTAAGATGCCTTATTTCAGTATCGATAACCTCTTCTGTGCCATGGATAAAATGACCGCGTTCAAAATAGTAACCAAAATAGCCCAAAATCGACAAAGAGAAACCACAAAGCAACGTAAAAAATAGCGCCATCTTAAAGCTGGAGCTTTTAGTATACTGGCCATTAGTGGCAGCTTGCGATGGCTTAGTCATAATCTTCTATCATATAGCCAGCGCCACGTACTGTTTGAATAATCGGCGTATCAAACCCTTTATCAATTTTGCTACGCAATCGACTAATATGCACATCAATGATATTGGTTTGTGGGTCAAAATGATAATCCCAAACATTCTCTAACAGCATAGTGCGCGTCACAACCTGATTCTTATGTTTAATCAAATACTCTAGCAAACTAAACTCTCTAGTTTGCAAATCAATCGACACCGCTGCCCGCGTGACTTTTCGAGTCATCAAATCAATGGTTAAGTTTTGTGCGCTTAATGTTGTCGAGGCAATATTATTGCGTTGTTGTCGCAGACCTAATATTTCAACCCTTGCCAATAGCTCACTAAAAGCGAATGGCTTAACTAAATAATCATCACCACCTGAGCGTAAACCATTCACACGATCATCAACATCACCCAAGGCACTCAAAATCAAGATAGGTACTGTTCTATCTAATGCGCGTAATGCTTTAATAATCGACAAGCCATCTAACTCAGGTAGCATGCGATCAAGAACTAAAACATCATAATCCTCAGTCGTGGCTTTAAACAAACCATCTTTACCATTAAAAACAACATCAACGTTATGGCGAGCCTCTTTCATACCTTTCGCAATAAAAGCCGACACATCTTTATCATCTTCAATTATTAAAATTTTCATAGTTTATAGATATAGCATAAAAGTCATATATATATAAATATAGCTTAACAATTAAATCAGACATTAAACCAATCATTAAGCAACTCATTTCCTGTCATCTCAAAGCCTCGTATTGGTAGGGGTTTTAATGTTTAATCAGTTACAATAACGCCTTTGCAATTTAAGCTAGTCGATTCAAGCGAATACTCATGAGCACCCTTAAAGAAGAAATCACCCGTCGCCGTACCTTTGCCATCATTTCTCACCCTGATGCAGGTAAAACCACGCTAACTGAAAAGCTACTTTGGTTTGGTGGTGCTATTCAAGTAGCTGGTGAAGTGCGTGGCCGTAAAGCCGCGCGTCACGCAACATCAGACTGGATGGAGCTAGAGAAACAGCGTGGTATTTCGGTCACCTCATCTGTGATGCAGTTTCCATACCGCGAACACATGATTAACTTGCTCGATACACCTGGCCATGATGACTTCTCTGAAGATACTTATCGTACGCTAACTGCTGTTGATTCTGCTGTGATGGTAATTGACTCTGTGAATGGTGTGGAAGCGCAAACCATTAAGTTGCTGAACGTGTGTCGAATGCGTGATACACCGATTATTACTTTCATTAATAAGCTTGACCGCGAAAGCCGCGAGCCGATTGAATTGCTCGACGAAATTGAAACCACACTGGGCATGGAATGCGCACCAATGACTTGGCCAATTGGTATGGGTAAAACCTTCCGTGGCGTGTATAGCTTGGTCAATGATAAAATTTTCTTCTTTGACCCGCGTGCCGAAAAAGGTATTTCTGAAGTCATTCAAGGTATTGATAGCCCTCGCTTAGATGCTCTCATAGGCAGCCAGGCTGATGCTTTACGTTTAGATATTGAATTAGTACGTGGTGCATCACATAGCTTTGATAAAGAGCGCTATTTAAGTGGCAAACAAACGCCAGTATTCTTTGGCTCAGCCGTGAATAACTTTGGTGTGCAGTCATTACTTGATGCCGTTGTCGACCTATCCCCTTCGCCGCAACCACGCCAAACAGCGACGCGAGAAGTGGCTGCTAATGAAGATAAGTTCTCAGGCTTTGTCTTTAAAATTCAAGCCAATATGGACCCTAAGCATCGCGACCGTATTGCGTTCTTGCGTCTGTGTTCAGGTAAGTTTGAACGTGGCATGAAGGTGAAGCAAGTGGCGACGGGTAAAACCATGAGTGTGAATAACGCGATTACCTTTATGGCACAAGATCGCTCGATTATGGATGAAGCTTACTCTGGTGACATCATTGGCATTCCGAATCATGGCACCATCAAATTGGGCGACACATTTACTGCTAATGAGAGCCTAAAATTCACTGGAATACCGTCTTTTGCACCGGAATTTTTCCGTCGCGCAAGAATAAAAAATCCTATGAAAATGAAACAGTTACAGATAGGTATTAAGCAATTAGCTGAAGAAGGTGCGGCGCAACTTTTCCGCCCTTTATTGACGAATGATTTGGTGCTGGGTGCTGTTGGTATGTTGCAGTTTGATGTCGTCCTACATCGCTTACAACATGAGTATAGTGTTGAGATGATCTTTGAACCATTTGATTGCTACACCGTACGCTGGTTGCACGGTTCAGATGCAGATTTAAAAGCCATTGCCGACAAGTATGGTTTTAACGTTGGTTTAGATGGTGCAGATGATTATGTGTATCTAGCGCCAAACCGTGTGAACTTGCAAATGGCACAAGAGCGTTACCCTGATATAACATTCGCTGAAACCCGCGAAATCGCCTAAATGCTACCAAAAATCTCCACTGGCTTTGTCGATTGCGTCTTATTTATTTAAGTCAGACAGTGCTGAAAGCAATGGCTGCGACGCATCTTCGTGACATTGTGGATTTTTTTTAGTAGCATTTTGTCATGTCAACTTATTGTCCTTGCGAAAGTGGAAAGACTTACCAAGATTGCTGTGAGCCTTACCACCAATGTGCGCCGACTGCTAATGCAGAAACACTAATGCGTTCACGTTATAGCGCCTACGTCTTGGGCTTAGAACCTTACTTGTTAGCCACTTGGCATCCTGATACACGACCTGCCGCACTCAAGCTGAATGAAGGTGACGCAACCAAATGGCTGGGCTTAAGCATTAAACGCTTTGAAAAGACAAGTCAAACAAAAGCCATTGTTGAGTTTGTAGCGTGTTACAAGGCTGGCGGTCATAAGGCTGAACGATTACATGAAGTCAGCCAATTTGTATTGACCGACCGCTGGTATTACATATCAGGTGAAATTGAGTAACAATCACTTGGAAACAGCAAGGTAATACAGAAGCCATAAGGTTTCATGTTATGCGCAGCGATGATACCACCATGCACTTCTACTTGACTGCCAAATATCCCAAGGAATTGACCTATCAGAAGCGCAAAAAGATTAGATATTTACTTTAACGCATGCCGAAATGCTAAAAAAATGCGCACTAAAGAAAGCACGTCGTGAACTCCGCTCGACTAAAGGGAAAGTATCAAAACCTTTCCACCAAAATGGTTCACAGTCAGTGACGATGTAATCATCGTGCGGGTTGTAACAAAAAAGGCCACGTGATGTGGCCTTTTTTTCTATTCAAACCTCAGATTTAAACAGCTTCGAATGCTTCACATAATTGGCTTAATAGTTGGCCAAATAATGGCAACACTTCCTCTTTAGGGTGTGGGCTCTCGTCATCAGTACCTGCAATCACAAAGCTCACCGTCAATTTATCTAAGTTTTCACGGAACTCACGCCAATGCTCAACATCTGCATCGCTAATGAGTTTTACTTTATTTAAGCCTGTATTGACAATTTCAATCATTTGTTCATCAGGAATCCCTGAGAATAAGGTCTTCGCAATGGTTATTTGAGCTGACTGATAGTCAGGCTTTATTTCTTCAGCCGCTAATGGCGTAGTTAAGAAAGCAAATGTGAGTAAGCCATAGGCTTGATATACACTTAACATGTCAAAGTCTTCAGTTAGCTCAGCTTTGGGATCACGCTCTGCTGCTGAAATGGCATTAAACGTAATGTAGCTAGCCAAATAGTAGGCCGCATCTAACGCATCATAATCCGCCAAATCGGTACTTGGCTTTGCGCCATCCGCGTGAACTTCCGCTAAACAAATACCATGTAATAATTTCAATCGTTGTGAGTACTTTAGCTCTTCCATTCGTTCGCTTTCAATATCTATTGTTTATTTATGTAAGCGTTAGTATTGCGCCGTTAACTATTCAGTTCTGGCAATGCTTCAAGTTCTTCATGCACAACTAACCAGCGCTCTTCTGCTTCCTCGATGCTTAACGTTAACGCAGATTGCAGTTTTAATAAAGCTTGCAGCTCTGTTTTATCATCACCTTCATACAATGTAGTGTCATTTAAACGTTCATCACACGTCGCTTTTTCTAACTGCCAAGCTGCAATATCCCGTTCTAGCTTGTCTGACTCTTTAATCAGTGGTCTACGTGCTGCGGTTCTAGTCTGTCGATCTAGTTTATTCTGCGCATAACTGTTTTTCTTTTCAGCCACTGGTGCCTCGATAGCTGCAGCCGCTTTTGCTTGGGTGCGTTGCTCTGCCACCCATGTCGCATAATCATCTAAATCACCATCAAAGATGCTAGCCACACCATTAGCGACCAATAAGAATTGGTCACAAGTCGTGCGCAGCAAGGATCGGTCATGGGAGATCAAAATCACACCACCTTCAAACGCTTGCAAAGCCAAGGTCAACGCATGGCGCATTTCCAAATCAAGGTGGTTGGTTGGCTCATCAAGTAATAACAAGCTTGGCCGCGTCCAAATCAATAAAGCCAACGCTAAACGCGACTTTTCACCGCCAGAAAACTTTTCACAAGCTGACCTGGCCATGTCTCCACGAAAATCAAAACCGCCGAGGTAATTCAGCAACTCTTGCTCTGTCGCACTACTATCCTGCCGCTGCATATGTTGCAATGGCGACTCTTCTGCACGTAATTGCTCTAATTGGTGCTGCGCAAAGTAACCGATATTAAGGTCTTTGCCCAGTATGCGTTTACCCGTAATGCTTTTCAGCTCGCCCGCTAGCAATTTTATCAATGTGGTTTTACCCGCACCATTTGGCCCAAGCAAGCCAATACGCTCTTTTGGGCGCACCGTGAGTGAGACATTGCTTAAAATCGGCTTATCCGCATAACCAACATCAACATCACTAATCGCCATCAATGGCTCTGGTGCACTAGAAGGCGCTCTAAAACTGAAGTTAAATTGTGTATCAACATGCGCAGCGCTGATCAGCTCCATGCGCTCTAAGGCTTTAATACGACTTTGCGCTTGCTTGGCTTTGGTGGCTTTGGCTTTAAAGCGATCAATATAGCTATGTAAATGGGCAACCTTGCGCTGTTGCTTTTCATGCATGGCTTGTTGTAACACCAGCTTCTCTGAACGTTGGCGCTCAAAATCACTATAACCGCCTTTATATAAGGTCAACGTTTGGTGTTCGATATGCGTAATGTGATTCACAATCGCATCTAAAAACTCTCTATCGTGAGAGATGAGTAACAGCGTCCCTTGGTAACTTTTCAGCCAGTTTTCTAGCCAAAACACAGCTTCCAAATCCAAGTGATTGGTCGGTTCATCCAGCAAGAGCAAGTCAGAGCGGCACATCAAAGCACGTGCTAAATTTAAACGAACACGCCATCCACCAGAGAAAGATGACACCGTATTTTCTAACTCTACTTGGCTAAAGCCTAAGCCATCTAATAAGCCAGCTGCACGAGACTTTGCCGAATAGCCTTCAATTTCAGATAAACGTCCATGTAATTCAGCGATGCGCTCGCCTTTGGCATTAGCTTCCGCCACGACCAAATCTTGTTCAATTTGATTAAGTTCTTCATCACCCTCTAATACAAACTGTAAGGCGGAGATACTCAATGCTGGCGTTTCTTGTGCTACATGGCCGACCACCCAACTAGATGGAATTTCTAAATCGCCTTTATCCGCCTCGAGTTCGCCACGCAACATCGCAAACAAGCTTGATTTACCCGCGCCATTCGCACCTGTCAACCCGACCTTATGACTTGGATGCAACTGCAATGAAGCGCCCTCAATCAACACTTTAATGCCTCGTACGATGGTTATATTTTTAAACTGAATCAAAACGTTATTGTCGACCAAATCGGATAAAAGGCGTTATTCTAAAGCAATCTTAAGCTTTACTTAAAAAGAGTTTCTATAAAATAGTATCGTTAAGCGGTGAAAAAAGGGTTAAACCAAGAGAAGTTGGCACTTATTCACAAATTTATTGTCCATAATCAAGTAGAATCATAGTACTAATAATAGTGAATAATATAGACGTGCCTGACCACAATACTGAACAACAATTATCGCCATGCTAATAATCAAAAAAACCTTTCGCTGGTTTATTTACGTCATTCTGGCAATTTTGGCACTGTTGATCATTACAGCAGCCATCATCCGCTTCGCAGTATTCCCCAATATCAATCATTACAAAAGTGATATAGCCGCCACTATTACTGAAAAAATCGGCCTCAAAACTACCGTTGGGAATATTGTTACAGGCTGGGATGGGCTTTCTCCAAAAGTCCTTATTCGTCAAATCGATATTTATGACAAAGAAAACCAACCGGCTTTACACCTTGAAAATGTCAATGGGACGTTTTCATGGCTCAGTATCCCAATGATGCGCCCACATTTGTCATATCTCGATGTTAAGAACCCTAAATTAATCGTACATCGAAAAGAAAACGGTAGCATTTATATTGCCGGCATTCCAATGGCTGGAGAAGGAGAGCCTGATTTTGCGAATTGGCTATTAAGTCAAGCAAATATCAACATCAAGAATGCAGCCATTGTTTGGCAAGATGATTTGAGGAAGGCGCCTGCTTTATCGTTAGATAAAGTCAATTTCAACCTGAAAAATTCTGCTTGGCGTAAAATATTTGGGCAACATTTCTTTAGCTTAATGGCCTTGCCTTCAACAGGCACGACCTCTCCAATCATTATTAATGGCCACTTTTTTGGCCGAGATGTGAGCAATATAGAGACGTGGCATGGCGAGCTCAACCTCAATACTAACGAGATTGACTTAACCGCATGGAAAGCATGGTTTGACTACCCCATAGACTTGCAAAGTGGCGCAGGTAAAACAATTGTGAGCCTCACCTTCTCCGATAAAAAAATTGACAAACTCAAAGCGGATGTTAGCCTCAATAACCTTTCGATTAGGTCTACTACGTCGAAAGCATTATTGAATGCGAAGTTACTGGCTGGATTGTTGACTTGGGAAAAAACACAGAAAGCAACAACTATTACTGGCCAGAATATCAAACTTGATGCTGAAAATAATTTTCACATCAACAATGGTTCAGGGTTTGTTTCTCGGTCGATTAAGAACAATGAACCATGGGTTAATGCTTCACTAAAACTAGATACATTTGACTTAAGCTATTTAAGCCAATTACAAAAAGTAATCCAGTTACCAACACAGGTCAGCCAACCGTTAAAGGCGCTAAACCCACAAGGCAGACTTAGCGACATCAATATTAGATTACAAGGCAATCCTGAGAATCCAAGCCACTACGCAATTAAGAGCACATTTAAATCATTAAGCATGAATCCTTATCTCAATATACCAGGATTCAATAACCTCAGTGGTGAAGTGGAGGCCAATGAAGATAGTGGCACCTTGCAATTATCTTCATCTAATGCCTATGTAAATATAAAGGATGTTCTACGCTGGCCAATTCCATTAACAACGCTTAATGGAAAGGTCTCATGGCATAAAAATAAAGGTAAGCTGAAAATTGTTGCCAATGATATTGTGCTCGCTAACCCACATCTTAACGGAACGTTGAACGCAATCTATGACATGAACGGAGCTAAGGGTGGCTACCTCTACTTAAATGGCAAGTTTGAAAATGGCGATGCTAAATTTGCACCCTTCTATTACCCCCTGATTATAGGTGAGGAAACCATTGGCTGGCTAGACACATCAATTATCTCTGGCAAAGCGAACAATGTACAGTTAACCGTTAAAGGAAGCATTGATGATTTTCCTTACGTTGATAAAGCCAATAAACCAGACCCATCACTTGGCACGTTTAGACTCTCAGCAAGAATAGACGATGCAGTCTTAGAGTATGGCAATAGCTGGCCAAGAATAGAGGGATTAGGATTGAACATGCTATTTGAAGGCAATAGTATGATGCTAGATGCTGACAAAGGCACAACCTCTGGTATTAATATCATCAGAGCAAAAGCAATGATTCCAGAACTCAGTACTTATGGCGTAGATGCACAAGTGTTAAATATTGACGGTATAGCCGAAGGGCCTGTTACTAAAGGAATTACATTCATCAATACTAGCCCAGTACAAAAAGTAACACTAGGATTCACTGATGATTTAAAAACAGCGGGTATTGGCAAGCTCAACATCAATCTAAGTCTACCGCTGAATGAAATAGAAGCATCAACATTCAAAGGTGAATACACCATTAATAATGGCGTAATGTATGCCAACGAACGAATGGGGCTACCAAAAATTACCAATATTAATGGAAAACTCAACTTTGATGAGTTAGGTATTAATGCAAAAGTTATTAATGCCTCAATATTAGGTGGTCCAGCGTCGTTTCATTTACAAACGACTGGTGATCAAACCATTAGCATTAATGCTAATGGTGCTGCTACTGGAGCAGGCATTAAACAATTCACGTCCAACCCTATAACTGAAGCCATGACTGGCAGCACAAACTGGACCGCAGATATTGCAATTAAAAAACCAGTCATAAACCTTAGCATTAAGTCCAGCTTAAAAGGGCTAGCAATCAATCTACCTGCCCCACTAGGTAAAACCAGTGAACAAGAGGCTAACTTAACCGCTGTAAAAAAACAGACTGTCAAAAATCAAGATCGTTTTGACATTAGCTATAGTGATATTGCTTCAGCAATTATTTTGCGTCATGAAAAAAATGGTGATTTAGCCTTTGATCGTGGTGATATTGGCATCAATATTCCAGCAAAAATGCCCACAATGCCTGGTCTAGCTTTACGTGGAAAATTTGACTATCTCAATGCTGATGAATGGCTAACATTGACTAACAATCCCAAAGGAACAAGTAATACCGCTTCTGGCATAAAACTGAGCAATGCCAACCTTTCCATTCAACAATTGGATATTTTCAATCGCAGTTTAAACACACTGAAAATAAACGCTATACCAAGTGATGACCATTTGCGTATGCGACTCACCAGTCGAGAGGTTGATGGTGATATTGAGTGGAGAGGTCCGTCGAAAACGGAAGAAACTGGCGAAATCATTGCTAGATTATCAAAGCTCCACATCCTAGCAGGCAAGGATAATGAGAGCACGGAGGTCGCTGATGAAGACATTGAAAAATTAGACACTAAATACCCTGCCTTAGACATTCAAGTTGATGATTTTAAACTCGGCAAAAAAGCACTTGGTAAGCTTGAACTCACCGCACATGAAACCAAGGACGACTGGGTGATTGAGCAGCTTAAAATTAGCAACCCAGATAGCATCTTATTGGCTGAAGGTCGTTGGCATAATTGGACCAGAAACCCTAACACCAATCTAATCTTTTCATTAACGGCCAACGATGTTGGCAACACTTTAAAACGTTTTGGCCAGGCCGATGTAATTAAAGGTGGTATCGCATTGATAGCTGGGGAATTGAATTGGCCTGGCAGTCCACATCAGTTTAATACCAAAGAGCTACATGCGAAATTTAGGTTAGGCGTGTCTAAAGGACAAGTGATTAAGGTAAAGCCTGGAGTTGGCAGACTATTTGGTTTACTCACTTTACAAAGCCTGCCAAGACGCTTAACCTTAGACTTTAAAGATTTATTTAGCGAAGGTTTCGCCTTCGACGAAATTAGTGGTGCCGTCACGATCAACAGTGGTGTTATTCATAGCGATGATTTCTTTATGACAGGTCCTGCAGCGGAAACTGAAATTAAAGGTGATATTGACTTAAATAAAGAAACGCAGCATTTAAATGTAAAAGTGGTTCCACATATCAGTGACAGCCTATCTTTAGCAGCACTTGCTGGAGGCCCAGTCGCTGGTGTAGCCGCTTTCGTTGCTCAGAAATTACTAAAAGATCCACTGAACAAAATCGCACAAAGTAGATACGTGATTACTGGCACGTGGGACAATCCTATCGAAGCAGAAGCAGAAAAGAAAGATAGTGAGCCGACTAATTCCCTTTTAAACGCACAATAAACTGAATATGATAGAAAAAAAGAAAAGAAAAGAAAACAATACAATTAAAGTGGCTGGTATACAGATGGCCTCTAGCCCTAGTGTTACTTCCAATTTAATAGAAGCTGAAAGGCTGATTAAAATGGCAGTTGAAGCAGGTGCCAAATTGGTTGTATTACCAGAGTACTTTGCCATAATGGGCATTCATGACAGTGATAAAGTCAAAGTCAGAGAAGATGAAGGCGATGGCCCTATTCAGCGCTTCTTATCAAAAATCGCAAAGAAACACAAAATATGGTTGATTGGTGGTACGATTCCTTTAGTCAGCAACTCAGTTAAGAAAGTGCGCAATAGTTGCCTTGTTTACAATGATAAAGGCAAGCAAATGGCACGCTATGACAAGATACATTTGTTTGGATTAGATTTGGCCACCGAACAATATCATGAGAAAAAAACCATTGAAGCTGGCAATGAAGTCGTCGTCGTCGATACCCCGTATGGGAAAATTGGCTTGTCAGCATGTTATGATTTACGCTTCCCTGAGCTGTACCGTGCAATGGGAGAAGTCGATATGATTGTCGTACCTTCTGCTTTCACTGAAACAACGGGTAAAGCGCACTGGGAAACCTTAGTCCGTGCACGTGCCATTGAGAATTTATGCTATGTCATTGCGCCTGCACAAGGTGGTTACCACCTATCTGGTAGAGAAACCCATGGCAACAGCATGATTGTTGACCCCTGGGGTGTCGTACTAGACCATTTACCACGCGGCTCTGGCATTGTCATTGCTAACATTAATACGCATTACCAAGCTAGCTTACGTAAGAGCTTGCCTGCGCTGAAACATAAAACCATTCAATCACTTTAAAGCATCAACTAACATGAAATTAGAACAACCGATTATCAAACAAGCACAACATCTCGATACGGCGACAGCAGCATTGCTAGCGCCATCAGGGCTTGATGCACAAGCTATCCAAGGCGTACTCAGCAGCATCATGTCGTATCAAGTTGACTATGCTGATTTGTATTTTCAATACAGCAGAAGTGAGTCCTGGGCCTTAGAAGAGGGACAAGTAAAGTCGGGTGCTTTTACGATTGACCAGGGTGTTGGTGTGCGCGCTGTGAGTGGTGAAAAAACCGCTTTTGCTTACTCGGATGAAATAAACCTACCGGCGTTACAAGAAGCTGCAATAGCAACCAAAGCAATTGCAGCCATTGGCAGCGACCAAACAGCGCGTAGAATCATTACGCCAGAAGCAAAGTCGCTTTATTTGCCAAACGACCCAATTGCATCACTTTCAGCAGATGCAAAAGTAAAGCTGCTTGAACGCCTAGAGCAATTCGCAAAACAAAAAGACCCTCGCGTTACGCAAGTCATGGCTTCTATCGGTGGTGAATATGAAGTGGTGATGGTGGCGCGTAGTGATGGTGTAATGGCGGCTGATGTACGCCCGCTTGTTCGCGTTTCCATTCAAGTCATTGCAGAACAAAATGGTCGCCGTGAACAGGGCTCATCTGGCGGCGGCGGTCGATTTGATTATAGCTACTTCACCGATGCGGTATTGCAAGACTATGCAGAAAAAGCGGTACACCAAGCGATTGTCAATCTAGGTGCACGCCCTGCTCCAGCAGGTAATATGACCGTGGTACTCGGCTCGGGCTGGCCAGGTATTCTACTCCACGAGGCAATTGGTCACGGGCTAGAAGGCGACTTTAACCGCAAGGGCAGCTCAGCATTCTCAGGCATGATAGGTGAAAAAGTTGCGGCCAAAGGTATTACCATCGTTGATGACGGGACCATAGCAGATAGACGCGGCTCTCTCAGCATGGATGATGAAGGTAACCCAACCCAGAATACGGTATTGATTGAAGATGGTATTTTACGTAGCTATATTCAAGACACATTAAATGCACGGCTAATGAATATGCCGCTCACTGGTAATGGTCGTCGTGAAAGCTATGCACACACGCCGATGCCTCGCATGACGAACACCTACATGCTTAATGGTGATAAAGAACCAGAAGAAATTATTAAGTCAGTTAAAAAAGGTTTGTACGCAGCAAATTTTGGTGGTGGCCAAGTCGATATTACTAGTGGTAAATTCGTTTTCAGTGCAGCTGAAGCCTATATGATTGAAGATGGGAAAATCACCTACCCGGTAAAAGGTGCAACACTGATCGGCAATGGCCCTGATGTGTTAACCCGCGTCAGCATGATCGGTAATGATATGGCATTGGATAGCGGTGTTGGTACTTGTGGAAAAGAAGGTCAAAGTGTACCAGTTGGCGTTGGTCAACCAACCCTTAAAATTGATGGCTTGACAGTAGGCGGTACGGTTTAATATCATAGGATAAACGGGGTCAAAAACCTCAATGACTCTACCCGCTTTTACTTTACAAAAGGATCGCTACCATGGCTGTCAGCCGCACAAAAAAAGCCACAACAAAATCGTCTGTTAAAAAACAGCTCTCGCAAAAAAGCCAGGAGTTAAAAACCTGTCGCAAAAAAAACCAGTACAGCCAAAAAGTGTAAAATTAGCGCTGAAGATCGTTATAAAATGGTTGAAATCTCCGCCTATTACATTGCAGAACACAATAATTTCCAAGGTAATGCAATCGACTTTTGGGTTACTGCCGAAGCTGGGGTGAGTAAACAAATTGATTAGTTAAACACCAACTAATTACAATAAAAAAGGGTGCTAAGCACCCTTTTTTTATTCCTTACGGATATTTAGAGAGGTTATTACTTCAAAACTCTATTTTTGTACTCATTAGTCCGGGTATCAATTTCAATCTTATCGCCTTGCGCGACAAACAAAGGCACTGGCACTTCATGGCCTGTCGCTATTTTAGCTGACTTCATCACTTTACCTGATGTATCACCTTTAATCGCAGGCTCGGTGTATGTCACTTCACGCACAACCGTTGTTGGCATTTCCACAGCAATTGGCTTGCCCTCGTAGAATCGAATATCACAAACCATGCCATCTTCCAAGTATGGTAATGCGTCATCCATAAATTCAACATCAACATTATATTGGTTGTATTCCTCATCCATAAACACATAGCTAGGATCTGCAAAGTAAGAATAAGTCACTTCTTTTCGCTCTAACCCCACCACGTCAAATTTATCGGTCGCATTATATACATTTTCACTCGGCGCTTCAGTCAGTAAGTTTTTAAACTTAGCTTTCACCACCGCACCGCTACGGCCAGATTTATTATATTCTGATTTCAGTAATACCAATGGTTCTCCATCAACCATCACAACATTACCAACACGGAGTTCTTGAGCTGTTTTCATAGTTTCAATACCAAATTAAATGAGTGTTTATTTTAGCCAGAATTATACGCTAGTTTGCTTAACTCACGCAAAATTCCACTAGCTTAGTCACCAAATCATCTTGCTGAATCAAGTGATTGGATTGCTGCTGCGTATGAGCTGATATGGCATCGAGTTTACTCAGATAGTCTTGCCAAACATCATGATGAAAGACTTGCGTTGACCATGACTCATGTAATTTTGTTAGCGTATGATAAATATCAGGATGGTCATAGAAATTATCTAAGAAAGCATTCAACTTCAATAAATGGGCGTTATCTTCTTGCCAATATGGTTGCCAAACAAAGGGCTTACCAGACCATACCGCCCTCACCCAGCTGTCTTCACCACGTACAAAGTTAATATCACATGCCCACAACAATACATCGTAATCTTCTTGGCTTAAAAATGGCAGTATATGCAGCGTTAAATTGCCAGTTTGTATTGCATCACCCACTGCCAAATCATGCTGATCAAGCAAAGGGGTTGGAAAATGTTGATTGAAGGGCATAAAAACACTTGCTTGCCGATCACCATCGACCAAGGACTGCAAAAATGCATTAACTGGTGCATTTTCATAAGAAAATAAAGAGATATTCAAATCATCAACACGGTGATTGATCTGCAAACTATTCCAGAAATTAAGTTGTTGCAGCGCATTAGCTTGCTGAAAATTACTGCGACGTGTCATTAAATCTTGCTCACGTAACAAGCCGCCTGTTTGCTCATTAAAGCCAGGAAAGTAGAAGTGGCGTGTAAACCCCGTTTCACGGTGTTGCCCACTAAGGGCATGAAACTCCTGCACCCAGGATTCAGCCGACAAATAGTCGACATTCACCCAAATGGTCTTAGTAGTCATCTGCTCTAAATAAGCAGCAGGTAAGCCACATGCAAAGGTTTCAAGCACTACATCTGCAGCATGCGAAAATGACGTCGTACCACCCCAACGAACAACCGTCACACCCTCATAGGTTTGCTCTGCCGCATTGCTAACTCCCGTTAGTATTTTTGCCGCATCAGACAAGTCATCAACAAATAATCGAACAGACAAACCATGCTCATGATGCAATTGCTTAGCTAAGCGCCAGCACACGCCAATGTCGCCGAAGTTGTCGACTATTTTACAAAAAATATCCCAAGATTGTTTTAGTTCAGCCATCAGTAACTTTTCTTCATTCTCTTACGCACTAATCATGCGACATTTTATGCGGTTTTCTCACATTAAACTCAGTGATTGGCTTTTCACCAGCAGTAGGAGCTGCTTGATGTTCAATGGGCAGAGCAAATACAATAATGCTTTATGGTAATACACAACATGACGTTGCAATGAGTAAAACATGATAAACCTCCAATATAATTAAACAAACTACGGACGAATTCGTCCTATGTGTTTAACTGAATATCGGTGGTCGAAAGGCAGGTGTATCGTTGATGGATTTAAAAACAACATCAGTGGATAGCGGCGCTGTCGATGTTAATGCTGTTATCGCTAATCCAAGCGCCGTATCAAAACTGGCCATTGACGTCGCCATCATACAAAAACCACAAGCAATACATTGATGTATTTTTTCACTTTTCTGGTTGCCGATATTATCGTGGCAAGATGCCGAATCGGCTTGCTGCGTCTGTTGACCCTGCAACGTCATTTGCAAGCTCTTTGCACTCACCGTCACCATAAACACGGGTAACCAAGCCATCAATAAAAAGCAAATCAACTTCTTCATAAGCAACAGGATAATCTGCCACCCACTTAAGTTCAACCATTACTTACACTTAACCTTAAATCTAAGTAATACGCTATCGGCTTGCTCATCATTGCCGTTGCCTTTATCCTACTATTGAAAAGTGCCTCAACACCCCAATATAAAAGCTAATCCCTTAAGTCATGGAGTCCGCGATGTCAGCAGAAGAGAGTCAAGGTTTTATTAAAGAATATTCCGAAGATGGCTTCTGGGATAAGTTAGTTAAGTTTGCAAAAACGGCTGGTGAAGACGTAATTGAAAAAGCACTTTGGCTCTATTATGCTGCCGAAAACCCCAGAACACCAACATGGGCTAAAACGGTCATTTATGGTGCTTTAGGTTACTTTATTTTCCCTGTTGATGCCATTCCAGATATTGCACCGATGGTCGGCTACGCGGACGATTTAGGTGTGCTAGCATCAGCGATTGCTGCCGTCAGCTTATATATTAATGATGATGTAAAAGCACTTGCCACACAAAAACTAAACGATTGGTTTGGCGAATCCTAGTAGCATGAGCACCAAAGAAACTAAGCCTACAGACGACAGCGTAACGGATGAGATTATGTGTGAATGTACAGGCACCACACGCGGTAAGATTTTTGATTTAGTCGCACAAGGTTTAGACTTTGATGCGATTTCAAGTAAGACTGGCGTTAACACTGGTTGTGGTGGCTGTGAGTGGGAAGTGGAGTCATTTATTGAAGCTCTTGAAGAAGGCAAGAAAAACTAAATGGACTGGAAAATTTTTGTAACAATCTTTGCTTCTGTATTCATCGCAGAACTCGGTGACAAAACACAGTTAGCCACCATGCTTTTTGCAGCCGATAAAGACGTCAGTAAGTTCACCGTTTTTATTGCCGCTTCATTTGCATTGATTGTAGCAACTGCACTTGGTGTATTAGCAGGCTCTCTTTTATCGTCCTATATCAATGAAAAATACCTGCATTACATAGCAGGTTTCGGCTTTGTCGTGATTGGGGTTTACACGCTGTATCACACGGCTTAATGTAATACCGAATGTAATGTTCAACCGCCGATACTACGTCTTGGTGATTGATAAAAGACAGGCCATTTAAGTATTCACTCTCAAAGCTTCTAAAGAAACGCTCTTGAACTGCATTACCTTAACAATTCCCGCGCCGACTCATACTTTGAGTAATACCGTGCAATGATAGCGTTTGTTTAAACTTGTCAGCAGTACACTGAACTCCTTGGTCTGAATGAAACATGAGTTCGCCAACATCAGGCTTTTATATTGCATATGGCGTGAACCAATGCTTTCCTGGTCAACACTGCGTCATGCGTTTGAAACAGTGGCCCCACCCCAGATAATTCAATAACCTGCTAGTTCGAATAACGTTCCTCTACCATTGGTTTGGCATATTCGAGCTTTTGGGCTGGCGTGAAGCTCTTGCGAACCCTTCCTATTATATTAGTCGCATCCTGTCCTATTTTGATAATAAATAGGCTATCAAGTCCTACAGGTTTATTGAACCATTACAGTAACGACAAAACGTAAGCACAGTGGTGCAGTCGCTGATAACTTACTAAATATAAATTTTAATCCCATGGCTCCTGATGGAGTCTGGGCTGACGATATAACGTATCTAAAAACTGGCGAAGGCTGGGTGTGTTTAGCGGTCGTTATGCACTTGTGCTCTCGTCGTATTGTCGGTTGGCATATTGATAAGCGTATGACCCAAGACTTAATAAGGGAAGCGTTAATAAAAGCCGCTAACCTGAGACAAGTAAAGAAAGGCTTGGTTTTTCATAGCGATCGAGGTTCTCAATATACCCGTCAATATTTTAGGAAACTACTGGAGGCTCATGGGTTAAGAGCCTCGATAGGCAATGTGAACAGTTGTTATGATAATGCTGTTATAGAGCGATTTTTTGGTAGTTTAAAGCGTGACTGGATATTAAAAATTCCTCAGCCAACTAAGCCATTTATGAAGCAAGATGTTACTGCCTATATGAAATATTACAATTTAGAACGGTTGCATACTTGGAATGGAGATATGTAACTGATTATTTATGAAAATTCTTTAATAAATATGTCCAGTTTTGCTTGACCAATATATTGCTGTATGAAATAGTAAAAGTGTCTGTTGCTTTTGTTATTTGAATGCAGGTGCATCATTTACTAAATACATGAAAATGGGAAAGGCTATTTATGGCTAAGCATACTGCTGAACAAGGCAATCAAAACGAAGAGAAAAATAAGCAGGTAGACGAGTTAGTTCTTGCGAACGAAGAGAAAAATAAGCGGGCAGGTGAGTTAGTTCTTGCCAACAAAGAGAAAGAAAAACGTGCAGAGGAATTAGTTCTTGCCAATAAAGAACTTGCCTTTCAAAATGAAGAAAAGGATAAACGCGCAGACGAATTAGCCCTTGCCAATGAAGAACTCGCCTTTCAAAACGAAGAGAAAGAAAAACGCGCAGACGAATTAGCCCTTGCCAATGAAGAACTCGCCTTTCAAAACGAAGAGAAAGAAAAACGCGCAGACGAATTAGCCCTTGCCAATGAAGAACTCGCCTTTCAAAACGAAGAGAAAGAAAAACGCGCAGACGAATTAGCCCTTGCCAATGAAGAACTCGCCTTTCAAAACGAAGAGAAAGATAAGCGAGCAGACGAATTAGTTCTTGCTAATGAAGAACTCGCCTTCCAAGAAGAAGAGAAAGATAAGCGGGCAGATGAATTAGTCCTTGCCAATAAAGAACTTGCCTTTCAAAAAGAACTGATGCAGTTCATTGATACCGCGAACGCACCGATTTTTGGTATCGATGCGCATGGGAGTATCAATGAGTGGAATAAGCAGTCAGAACAAATCACAGGCTATACTAAGACAGAGGTTCTAGGTCAGGACCTTGTGGAGAATTTCATTACCGATGACTATAAGGTTCCGGTAGGTGAGGTTCTGAAGAAAGCACTTGAGGGCGAAGAAACAGCGAACTATGAATTTCCGCTGTACACTAAATCGGGAAAGCGCGTTGATGTGCTGCTTAATTCGACAACACGGCGTGATGCCACCGGCAAAATCGTTGGAGTGGTTGGTGTAGGTCAAGATATTACAGAGCTGAATAAAGTTCGGCTCGAACAGGAAAGCATTGCGCTGGACATGACGATGTTGGTTGATACCGCGAACGCACCGATTTTTGGTATCGATGCGCATGGGAGTATCAATGAGTGGAATAAGCAGTCAGAACAAATCACAGGCTATACTAAGACAGAGGTTCTAGGTCAGGACCTTGTGGAGAATTTCATTACCGATGACTATAAGGTTCCGGTAGGTGAGGTTCTGAAGAAAGCACTTGAGGGCGAAGAAACAGCGAACTATGAATTTCCGCTGTACACTAAATCGGGAAAGCGCGTTGATGTGCTGCTTAATTCGACAACACGGCGTGATGCCACCGGCAAAATCGTTGGAGTGGTTGGTGTAGGTCAAGATATTACAGAGCTGAATAAAGTTCGGCTCGAACAGGAAAGTGAACGCAAAGAAGCCTCCGCCCAAATCATCCAAGCTTCAAAATTAGCAACACTGGGGGAAATGGCGACATCAGTTGCACATGAGTTAAATCAACCCCTGAACGTCATACGCATGGCTGCGGGGAATTGCAGGCGGAAGATTTCTGATGGCACCGCTGATACCGAATACCTGAACAATAAAATGGAACGTATTGAGTCGCAGACTGCACGAGCAGCTGCAATCATTGACCACATGCGTATGTTCGGGCGCGAGGCTAACGAAGAACTCGCTCCGATTAATCCTCGAGCTGTGGTTACCAGTGCGCTTGACCTAATGGGTGAGCAATTGCGCCTGGCTGGTATTGAGATTGTGACCGAATTTTCTGAAGACTGTTCCTCAATTTTAGGTCATAGCATCCAAATGGAACAGGTCATTTTGAATTTACTTACCAATGCCAGAGATGCCATGGCTAAAAAAGAAGGCGAAAAGAAGATTACATTGCGGGTATTTGAAGACAATAAAGGTGTCCAGATTACCGCTGAGGATGCCGGTGGTGGTATTCCAGGAGATGTACTTCCGCGCATCTTCGAACCGTTCTACACAACCAAAGAAATGGGCAAGGGTACGGGCTTAGGGTTGTCGGTAAGTTATGGTATTATCAGTGACATGAAGGGAACTCTAGTCGCTGACAATATCGGTGGTGGCGCCCGGTTCACGATCACTCTGCCGTGTGTGAGTTAATGATGATTATTGGAAGCTGAATGACTATTTCAATCAAAGTTCTTATAGTTGACGATGAAGAGATTATTCTTGAGGAAGCGTCAGAAGCGTTAACTGATCAAGGTTACGAATGTTTTGTTGCAAGCGGCGTTAAAGCTGCAGTTGAAGTCATTGAAACCACGCCCGGGATCAGACTTATTCTCACAGATTTGAGAATGCCGCGGGAATCAGGTGCTGACTTAATCAAGATGGTTGAAGAAAATTTTGGCCAAGACATAAAGTTTATCGTAATGTCAGGGCATGCCAGTCCCAGTATTGAAACAGACGACATAGACCTTGAGTTATATCCCTTTTTAAGAAAACCGCTAGATATTGATAACCTAATAGGAATGGTCTATTCAGTGTTAGGGAATAAGGAATAATAGTTGTGATTACAAAGGTACTTATAGCTGAAGATGAAGATGAAATTCGCGAAGAGCTGGTCGAATGTCTAACTATTGGCGGCTTTATTTGCGTTGAAGCCTCAAACGGTGAAGAAGGGCTTGATCTTCTGCGTAGGGATACGGAAATCAACGTTGTTTTAACTGATATTCACATGCCCGGTAAATCTGGTTTGGAAATGATCAATAGCGCCTATTCTGAATTTGGCAAAGATCGTGATTTAGAATATGTTATTTTGACCGGTCACGGTGGGTCTAAGGAAGCCATCGGCGCTTTGAAGCTTGGTGTAATAGACTTTCTTGAAAAGCCCCTTGATATTGACCACTTGCTTCACGTTGTTCGTCGGGCCGAAGAATTAGTACTTTTAAAACGGGCCAATCGTCATTATAAAGCTGGTCTGGAAGCAGACGTTCAGGCTAAAACACTGGAAAACCGAAAACTCCTTAGTAATCTCGAAAACGCATATGAAGAAGCACTTGAATGTCTAGCCGTTGCAGCTGAATACAAGGATTCGGAAACGGGCAATCATATCAGCCGGGTTGGGGAATATGCTCAATTGATTGCCAAGGAACTTGGCTGGTCGAAAGAGCGCCAAAACTTAATATTACTTGCAGCCCCTTTGCATGATGTCGGTAAGATCGGTACCCCAGAAAGTATTTTACTTAAACCCGGTAAGCTAGACTCTGACGAAGTCGAGATCATGAAACAACATACACAAAATGGTTACGATATACTGTCTAAATCGAAATACCCGGTAATGCAGGCTGCAGCTAACATCGCCAGATGTCATCATGAACGTTGGAATGGAGGTGGCTATCCACGCGGCATTAAAGGAACGGAAATCCCCATTGAGGCTCGAATTACATCTTTGGTTGATGTGTATGACGCATTGCGTTCAAAACGTCCTTACAAACCAGAGTTCGATCAGGAAAAAACCCTGTCAATAATGCTCGATGGTGATGGAAGGACGGACCCTTCACACTTCGACCCAGAGCTAATCGATATTTTTCGAAAAGTCGCTGGCAAGTTTGATGAGATTTACCTAAAGCTGGCTGATTAAAATTTATCAATTAGAATAAGAAAATGGGTCATATATGGTCCGCTTCGTCTTGCAAGTAAAATTTATTCGTAGCATAAAGAAATATTGCTTACATATATCCGGCCTTTAGGTGAGGTTTTATTCACCTCTGGCCCTGATGGAATCATCACGTTCACCTCATCAGATCTTCTGCTTCAAATGAGCCCCTGGCCCCGCCAGGTTCGTTGGAATTTAGATGTTATCTTTTATGGCATCACTTAAATTTTATCCACGCAATTCGTTAAAAACTTAATGTTTATCTACTGACCTTCTAATTCTTCAGGTACTTGTTACACGATAGTCTTGTTTATTCGTTAATAAAGCCCATACAACTCGTGCATTTTTATTGGCCATCGCCACTCGCCAACTTTCAGGTCTTCTGGCAATGCGAAAATCAAGGGATCAGCCAGCTTGGCGTTTATAAACCTCACTTTTTCTATCACCTCCATGAGCAGCCAACTTAGTTGATCTTGAAACCAACTGACTGATCTTTTGATGGAACCCACTAGTACCATAAGCTTCGCCACGCATGGTTGCTTCTGTTATTAAGTTTTCTTCTTTAGCAAAATCAAGCTTATCAAATATCTTTTGATAGTTTTTATACCGTTGCTGCAAATCATCACCCAAGCCCTTATATAACGGATGTTCGCTAATCAACTTATCTGCTCCCCCTAAAGAATGATGGGCATAGCTTGACCATTTACAATCAGAATAAAAGGTGTCAGGTCTTGCAATCACGCACTTCTGCTTTTTTCATCACTCGACTAACCGTTCAATAATGCACATTAAATTCATCATCAACGAATATATCTTCACGTCGACCACCCCAGAAATCACATTATAAAGCGCTCCTGTATATTCCATATCTTATTGGTATTGCCATACACCCAAGCTTAGATCATAAATGCTTGATTGCACGACCTGACTCTTTTTTCCTGGGAAATAAGAAAACAGCGTGATCCATGCTGGCATCAACGCTGCTTTTAATCGTACTGTTTTTATTTAAATCAATTACTTAATAAACAACATTTCACGATATTTAGGTAGTGGCCAGTCACTGTCAGATACCAATGTTTCTAGTATATCTGCAGCAGCGCGTACATCATCCATTAAGCCACGGACTTCGTCAGCTAAGAACTTCATATGCTCTTCAATTGTCGCAAAGTCATGTTTTGCAATAGCAGTTTCAAGCACACCAACAGCCGTCATCATTGCATTGGCTGCGGCAGTCACCGCATCAGCAGGAGATGGTGTTAATTTAGCGCTCACTGAACCTAGCTTAGACAAGTAAGTCACTGCGGCTGGGTAAATGATGGTTGTTGCCATTTCAACAGTTAGCTTAGCCTCAACTTCAAGTGCTAACACGTATTGCTCAGAATACACTTCAAAACGACTCTCTAATTCAGCTGGTGTTAATACGCCAGTGCTAGAGAATAACTCAACCACTTCAGGTGCTTTAAATGCTGGCAATGCATCTGCAGTCGTTGGAATGTTTTTCAAACCACGCTCTTTAACAGCCATTTCATGCCACTCAGTAGAGTAGCCATCGCCGCCAAATATTGCATTACCGTGTAATTCCATCAACTCTTTTAACACAGAGAATACAGCTACCTGTGTTTTAGCACCGCCATCTAGCTCAGCTTTAAGTTTGTCAGCAATCCAGTTTAATGAATCAGCTAACATCGTGTTCATCGCCACTAAAGGACCAGAAACAGATTGTGATGAACCAACCGCACGGAACTCAAAACGGTTACCAGTAAACGCAAATGGTGATGTACGGTTACGATCACCTGGATCACGTGTAAAGTTTAGAATTTGTGATAAACCTAAGTCCATCTCGCCGCCGTCAGTTGGAGCATGTAATGTACCTGTTTTGATGTCATCAAATACTTTTTCTAATTGGTCACCTAAGTAAACAGATAGAATCGCAGGGGGCGCTTCATTCGCACCCAAACGATGGTCATTCGCAGCGGAAGCAATCACTGCACGTAATAAAGGACCATATTTATGCACACCACGAATCACCGCACCACAGAATAATAAGAAGTTAAGGTTTTCGTTTGGTGTTTTACCCGGATCAAGCAAGTTACCTTGTGTTGAGTTACCAACAGACCAGTTAACGTGTTTACCTGAGCCATTCACGCCTGCGAATGGTTTTTCATGTAATAAGCAAAGGAAGCCGTGCGCTTTTGCTGTATTTTTCATCACAGTCATTAATAACTGTTGATGGTCAGCCGCTACGTTAGCCGCTTCGTAATAAGGTGCAATCTCGAATTGGCCAGGAGCCACTTCGTTATGGTGTGTTTTAGCTGGAATACCAAGCTTATATAGCTTGTCTTCAAAATCTTGCATAAACACTTGAACACGCTCAGGAATCGCACCGAAGTAATGATCATCAAATTGCTGACCTTTAGGTGATGCAGCACCGAATAATGTACGGCCGGTTAACAATAAGTCAGGACGTGCATTCGCGAATCTCTCATCAACCAAAAAGTATTCTTGCTCAGCGCCACAGCTAGAGTTCAAACGAGCGACTTTTTCTTCGCCCATTAAAGACAATACTTTTTGTCCCGCGTCATTCATTGCCGCGTTAGAGCGCAATAAAGGAATCTTTTTATCTAATGCTTCACCAGTCCAAGACATAAATACACTTGGAATCGTCAATACAGCACCGTTGGCTGTTTGCATGATATACGCAGGACTCGTAGGATCCCAAGCCGTATAACCACGAGCAGCATTTGTCATACGAAGGCTACCGTTAGGGAATGATGAACCGTCTGGCTCACCTTTAATCAACAAGCTACCAGTAAACTCAGTAATAGAGCCACCGTCAGAGTTTGTAATGATAAAACCATCGTGCTTTTCAGCAGTCGCATTTGTCATTGGGTAGAAAATGTGTGAGAAGAACTTAGCGCCTTTAGTCATCGCCCAGTCTTTCATTGCCGCAGCAACCACATCAGCAGTCGCAGGATCTAATGCAGCACCTGTTTCTACTGTTTTCTTCATCGCTTTAAATGCAGATTTTGAAAGTGATTCTTCCATCTGCACTAAACCAAATACATCACTCGCCCAAATTTCCTTAAGAGGTGCTGTCATCCCTATATCAAAAGGCGCTGCCTTTGAAATTCTAGAAATCGCCTCTAGTCGTGACTCATTACCGCTCATTTATTTCCCCTATAACTATTTAATGATAAAGATAGATTCTTTTTAGTTCTTATCAATGTTGCTATCAACATTCTCATTGAGAGTCGATGCTTAAGTATTGTTGCTAGCAATAATTGCACCAACCTATCCAAATCAAGGTTGGAACGAGATTATAGCAAGGTAAGCGTTGTGTTGCAGTGCATTTAACTCAAAACACCATAAGAGGATCGTCCGCGATCACGCACCATCATGGAGCATGGCGCACCAATATGAACAGCAATAGTAGAAAGCAACCCGTCTAGGAGAAGTAATGTCGATCAAACGCACTTTTATCTCATATGGAATATTAATGGCTGTAGGCGTCACGCTATACTCTTTTGCAATCAATAATAATGCGCCTTAAAATCAAGAGACACCTGCTAAAATAGGACTACTTCCACTCCATAATAGAGTCTCACTTGAACTTTCTCCCGAGATAAAAGTGTGTCAACTCACTAAAATGCGATCACATTTCAAATCCATTCAAAGTATCGTCCGCTTAATTACTGAAGAACAATTTATCGAAGCTACGACAATCGCTAAAACAAATTTAATTGGTGGTAGATTTAAGCAAAAATTATCTTCCTTTATAAACAATGATAGCTTTAAATTAATAGGGAGGTTACCCCCTCATTGAGGAGTATATGAACGTACTTAAAAGATAACTTACACGTAATATTGCTGTGTATACAAAAGAAATTGATGAGTGCTCTAGATACATGATGGCATTAAGTAAAACTTTTGAATTTCCTGTTAACAGCACCTCTGTTATATTTATCGGAGAAACTCCGGAAGGTCAGCCGGTTCCAAATAAAATGAAAGTCATACCCATACTCCAATTCCAGTGGGTTAAAAAACATTACTCAGAGCTTAAATACCATTTGTCTACGCTCTAGCTCGTCTGGCGTAATAGCTGAACGTCTTATGGGATGCTTGCTAAGCGACTTGGTGAATAGTTAGCCTGCGTAACCCGTTCCGCTTATTAGCACCCTACTTAGCTTTGAGTCAAAAAATACCACTGCACCACAATCACAATCAACAAGATAAAACTAATTACTTGCCAAACGCGGCTAGGGTTTTGTTCGAGTAACGGCCGCCGTTTATAGCTATGCATGAGTGTTGCATTAGGTTTTTGTAAGTCAGCCCAAAACTCAGAACAAGCATCATGGCGTTGGTGGTAGCTGGGGTGGCAGGCTTTTTCGATGGTAAGATCTAACCTTAGCCGTAAATCTGGGCGGTGTTCGCGTAGTGGTTGGTATTGCCATTCATTGACTGATTTCGCGCCGCGTCTATGCACTTTCTTCATGTGGTATGGCAGCTCTTGTGAGAGTATTTCATACACCATGACGCTTAGCGAGAATAAGTCGCTTTGCATGATGGCTGTGCCTTCTACTATAGTTTCTGGTGCGATGTAGTTGACTGAGCCGACGGGTATATCTTCATCTATGGACGAGCTGATTTCTGATAAACCACGTACCATAGCTGTACCAAAATCTGAGAAAATCGCATGACTCCATATAAAAGCATTAAAATACGGTCACAATGAAATCAAAAATCATCACCAGAGAAGGCTTTAAAAAGCTCAATGCAGAACTCGTGCACTTGTGGCAAGAGGTGCGCCCAGAAGTCACTAAGATGGTGGCATGGGCAGCTAGCTTGGGTGATCGCTCTGATAACGCAGACTATCAAACCAACAAACAAGCGTTACGTAAGCTTGATAAAAGAATCCGCTTTTTAGAAGTCACCCTCGGTGATATTCAAGTCGTTGATTACAACTCACAACAAGATGGAAAAGTCTTTTTTGGTGCGTGGGTTGAGCTAGAGAATGAAGCTGGGAAAATCTTGAAAATCAGAATCGTTGGGCCAGAAGAAATCTACAATACAAAGGACTATGTTTCCATTGATTCTCCTATGGCACTTGCTTGTATTGGAAAATCTGTCGATGATGAAATTATCGTCAATACACCTAATGAGAAACGCTATTGGACGATTACTGCTATTCGTTATTAAGCCCCGTTCTAATAACCAATGGGTTAATAGCCATTAGGCGCTTGGCTGTCTAATACTTTGACGTCATAGACAAAATACTCGGTATCGCCAAAGCAGCTAGTCGGAATCCATTTATGTTGCTTATACAACAAGCGCACACGCTTACCATTACTCGCGTTAATTTTTGCATAAACAACAGCATTTTTAGCCGTAAAAAAGAATTTTTCTGCTTGCGTCCCTGGTACTGTAACCAACACCTGCTCACCTTCATACGTTTTACAAAAAAAGCCTTTTTGCGATATTTTTTGCACAAGTCCAACCCGCTCACCTGATGAGTAGACCCAATGCAGGGTAAAAAAAGTGTAAATAACGAATAATATAAATGGAATAAGGATAATACTCAGCCATTTTAAATACATCTTAATCGTTGCTAGCATGCTAGCGTCTCCAAACAGTCGATTGATTTCAATCATTATCTTATAAAACATAATGCTGCGTGTATGTTTTGTAAGATTAAAGTCTCGCGATTGATGCTGTGTCGTTTAGAATATTGTTATGTCATTTCCAACAGCTTCAACCACTATTCTGTGCGCCACTAGCCGCCTTGCGCGTAGCCTGTACATGGCACAGCAACGTGCGCACATTGCCAGTGGTGAAACGCAGTGGGAAGCGCCGCATATCACGACGCTTTCTGAGTGGCTAAACAGTGTAGTTGAAACAGCGATCTTACTGGGTGAGATTGATGCGGATAGCGTGCCAACGAATGGTTTGAGCGCCACACAAGAAGGCTTGTTGTGGGAGCAAAGCATACAGCAATCACTGAAAGATAATGACGCAGCGGATTTGTTTGATACGGCTGGGTTGGCGAGTGCCGCGATGGAGGCAAACCGTTTACTGACTGAGTGGCGTTTGAATCTTAATCAAGAGGAAGCCACTGAAGAAACACAGCAATTTATGCAATGGCGTGAACAATTTCAACAACTATGTAAACAGAGCAATGTATTAGAAGCTGTACGCTATGAAGCTTGGCAAATCACTTGTTTGCAAAAAGACGCAGGACAATTACCTAATCAGGTTCAATTTGCAGGGTTTGACCGCATGCACCCAAATACGCAACGATTAATCGCCGTATTGGAAGCACGTAGTGTAACGGTGAGTACTTACCCGCTCACACTTTCAGCGCCTCAACAGTTAGCGCATGTCACGTTGAATGACCAAGAAGCTGAATGTCGTGCTGCGGTGGCTTGGGCGCAACATCAATTAGCGAAAAATGCAGATGCCAAGCTCGCAATTGTAGTGCCGGAACTAGAGGCGTTACGCCCGACACTATCCGACTTATTAGACGACGTGTTTCACCCAGAAGCCGCCGCGCCTGCCAATGCAGAAATGCTGCGCTGTTATGACTTTACTTTAGGGGTTTCACTGTCTAGCTTGCCAATCGTCAATACAGCATTAGATTTATTACGCTTTGCTTGGCAAAAACAAGCCATGTTGCAAGCGGACATTGCACAGCTATTACATAATGTGTATTGGTCTACAAGCATGCTGGAAAGCGATGCCCGCGCCAAGCTGGATGCTCGTATGCGGCAAGATTGTCCACTAAGCCTCACTTCACACCGCTTTATCCGCTTTTTGCATCATGCTTGCGAAGGTGAACATGCTTTAGCTTTGCCCGACTTATTAGCCGATACCAAAGCACTCATGGATGTCGCGCAAGATAATAGCCGTTTTGCTAGCCCTGCTGAGTGGGCAGAAACCTTTGCAAACGCACTCAAGGCAACGCATTGGCAAGGCGAGCGTAGTATTTCTAGCCACGAATATCAAGCTGTAAAATCCTTTAAAAAAGTGTTATTGCAACTCGAGAGCTTAACGCCACTAGTGGGTAAAATCAGTCCAAATGAAGCCATTAAACGACTAACCCAATTATGCAAGAATCAGATATTCCAACCTGAGCGCAAGTCACAACCTGCCATCCAAGTAATGGGTATGCTAGAAGCCAGCGCAGAGCCTTTAAATGCAATATGGGTCATGGGCATGAATGATCATGTATGGCCGCCAATTGCGCGCCACAATGCCCTATTGCCTGCTCATATTCAACGTGATGCCAATACACCGAATGCCAGCAGCGAAGTACAAACGGAATTTGCCTTGGCGATACATGAGCGCTTAATCAAAAGTGCCGTACAGGTGACTTTTTCAAGTGCTAAAAAAGATGGCGAACGCGAGCTACGGGTGAGTCCTTTGATGCATGGCATTAGCAAACTTGAGTCAGCGCCTAACATTAGCCTCACCTTAGCAGAAACGTTAGCGCAAGCATCTACACGCGATTGGCAATGGCTAGATGACCACCAAGCGCCGCCCGTTAAAGATGGCGAACATGTCGGCGGCGGCACAGGGTTACTGAAAGCGCAGGCGATTTGCCCTGCTTGGGCGTTTTACCAGTATCGCTTAAATGCGAGAAGTCTCGGTGAGCCAGTCAATGGTTTGGATGTGATGGAGCGCGGCAGCTTGGTGCATGAAGTCTTAGCCCAATTTTGGGATGGCCGCAGCCAAGAAACTTGGCAAGATGCGATTCCTGATACGTTAAAAGCCGAGTTATTAGCCATCGCAGAAAATGTACTCACCGCATTTAATACTGAACGGAACGGTGTTTTTTCTGACACGTTTTTAAGCTTAGAAGTGGCTCGCTTAAGTAAGTTGGTTTTTGCATGGCTGATAGAAGTTGAAATGCTACGTCCGCAAGGCTTTAGCGTGCAAGCTTGTGAACGTGAATGCAATATTGATATTGAAGGTATTAGCATCAAACTCATTATTGATCGTATTGATCAGTTAGACGATGGTAGGCTGGTCATCATTGATTACAAAACGGGCCGCCAGTTGGATTATAAAAACTGGGCACAGTCTAATATTACTGAACCGCAATTACCGATTTATGCGGCCTTTATTTTAGAAGGTGCGAGCGAGTTTGAAAACAGCGTGGTTGGCGCAGTCTGTTACGCCAAAGTGCGCCTTGCTGATAATGCCTTTGTTGGTATTGCAGCGGCGGAAGAGCTGGTACAAGGTGCAACGGTATTTGATGACCGCTATGGTCGAAGAGCCTTTGATGAAGTCAATTTTCCCGATTGGAAAAGTATCATTCAGCACTGGAAAAGCAGCATTACGACCACCGCGATTAGTTTGAAAAGTGGTGATGCAGCGGTCGCATTTGAAAGCGAAAATCAGCTGACTTTTTGTGATGTAACCCCATTGCTGCGCTTACCTGAACGCCAATTGCAATTTGAGCGTCAACATAATGATTTGGAACAACTGCAATGAGTAATAATGCAACATTAGATAATTTATTGCATGAAGATAGCTTAAGCCGTAAGCAGGCATTAGCGCATGACTCATTTATTGTCGAAGCGCCAGCTGGTGCGGGTAAAACGGAACTGCTGACGCAGCGTTATTTAATGCTATTAGAAACGGTAGAATCGCCAGAAGAAATCATCGCCATTACCTTTACCAATAAAGCCGCCTCAGAAATGAAGTCACGGATTATGGATAGCTTAGTCATGGCAGCAGCTGATGAACTGCCTGTACAGCCACATAAGCAAATCACGTTTGCATTGGGCAAAACCGTTTTAGCACGTTCGGCCGAATTGGGCTGGAATCTACTTGATACACCATCGCGTTTACGTATTTATACCATTGATTCATTGAGCGCCAATTTAGCAAGGCAAATGCCATTACTAAGCCGCTTTGGTACGCAACCTGGCGTACGCGATGACCCAAGACCGCATTACGAAGAAGCCGCGATGCGGGCAATTGAGTATCTTGAACATGAAGATTACGGTCAGATTATTCATGATGCATTGCAGTACTTTGATAATGATACTTACAAGCTGACACAACTCTTAGCCGAAATGCTAGCAAAGCGCGATCAATGGTTGCCATATTCGCAAAGTGCGCATACGGCACAAGATGCTGAGGCAGCCCTAGCCAGTATGATTAATGGCGATATTCAAGTAGCAGCTAAGGTGTTTTCTGTACGTTACCAACAAGCACTCATGCCGATTGCACGCTTTGCAGCGAGTAACTTAGAAGCTAACCACCCTATTGCCCAGTTGCTCGACTGGGATAGTGAAATTGGCGCTGAAACACACAATTTAGCCGGGTGGCAGGCGGTGACAGAGCTAGTGCTAACAGCCGGTGGCACACTGCGGAAACGTTTAGATAAAAACATTGGATTGCCTGCCACATCTGAGGCTAAATTACATAAAGCTGCCTTATTAGAAATCATTGCGTCCCTGCACCAAACCAGTGGCGCAGAAACAGCGCTTGCACGTTTACGTACTTTGCCAAGTCCGCAGCAGGATGAAAACACATGGAAAATGATTGCGACACTTGCACAGCTACTGCATATTGCCGTTGGTGAATTATGGTTGGTGTTTCAAGCTAATGGCGAGG
>Ga0209710_1000643_pt1 | contig 30537 bp, 37 predicted proteins | sample ArcticOcean_MG_C_5_FD_187436 | JGI IMG/M metagenome (GOLD analysis project Ga0209710, IMG submission 187436) | Marine microbial communities from western Arctic Ocean - ArcticOcean_MG_CB4_138 (SPAdes) (version 2) | ecosystem: Environmental > Aquatic > Marine > Oceanic | place: Arctic Ocean...
CCAAGCGGTCGAGAGCAGTAACATAACCTCTAATACGATTCAATTGACAAACGCGACGACTGGACTCATAGCGACTGGAAACGTTGAAGCTTCCAAGTTCATAGGTGACGGGTCCTTACTTACGGGTATCTCGGGGACAGCTTCTAACTTACAAAGTGTTACCGACACGGGTAACGTAACCTCTAATACAATTCAATTCACAAACGCGACAACCGGACTCGTAGCCACGGGAAACGTTGAAGCTTCCAAGTTCATAGGTGACGGGTCCTTACTTACAGGTATTGCGCTTAACGCGGATGCCACTGATAACGCACTTCGAATCACAACGCTCGAAACAGATGTCACGGATAATGCGTCCCGAATCACAACGCTCGAAACAGATGTCACGGATAATGCGTCCCGAATCACAACTCTTGAAAGTGCAAACACAGTTCAAGGTGGTTTGATCACTTCTATAGAAACGGATGTCACAGATAACGCGTCTCGAATTACAACTCTTGAAAGTGCAAACACAGTTCAAGGTGGTTTGATCACTGCTATAGAAACAGACGTAGCGTCCAACGCGAGTAAAATAGCATTCATAACGTCTACAGCAGACACGACCACGGTTACATCTAATCTCGACATCACGGGCAATTTGACTGTACTCGGTACGATGACAACCGTCGATACAGACAATTTGAGAGTTAAAGACCCGATCATCGAACTCGGAAAAGATAATACAGCCTCACCCATCGTAGATCTTGGTCTCATACTAACACGCCCTACAGGTAACAGTAACGTCGCCATAATTTTCGACGAATCTACAGATACACTCGAGATTGGGTATACACAGGGTAACGCATCGCAATCGGATATTACAATGCAAACAGCGGCCGCAAATGCTATAAGTGTAAATGTGAATGGTAACGTTGAAGCTTCCACGTTCATAGGTGACGGGTCCTTCCTTACGGGTATCTCGGCGGCAGCTTCTAGCTTACAAAGTGTTACTGACACGGGTAACGTAACCTCTAATACAATTCAATTCACAAACGCGACTACGGGTATTCACGTGTCATCCAATTCGCAATTCGGAAATACGATCGTTAATGTGTCAGGATCTCTCGCGACAGTTGTTACTACGAGTACTCCATGGCCAACTTTAGGCGCGAACCTCATGGTTTCTACAGCCATGATGGCAAGTGGTCCTAAAGCTATAGGAGGTAGAGCAGGTAGTACAGCCGCATCTTTAGATGGTTCGAGAGTCATATCTGGTGGACTGACACATAACACAGGCGTTCCGTATGGTCAAGGTGGTGTCATGGTATGGGAATACAGTGGTGGGTCATGGGTACAGATGGGCAGTGAAATATTCGGCACCGTGAGTGACGATTGTTGTGGAGTAGCAGCCTCGATCTCGGGTGATGGGAATCGTATAATCGTAGGTACACCTGGTCACGATGGCGCGGCGACGAATGCTGGTCAAGCTCGAATTTACGACTGGAACTCGAGCTCATCATCATGGACATTGATTGGAGACATTGACGGGTCCGTTGCGAATGAACATTTTGGACAGTCCGTATCTATTTCACCCGACGGAACACGAATCGCAGTTGGTGGTCCATTTTTAGAAACCGGGGGCTTTCCCGGGACGGCGTCACCAGCTTCCGATGCTTCCATTTATGCATACTGGATGGGTTACTTTAAAACGAGTTGGCGTTCTGGTAACGGCGTTGTACGTATATATGAATACGTTTCACCCAATAATTGGACGCAAGTAGGTAGTGATATAACACACACAGTTCCTGGGTATGCGTTTGGTTGGTCGGTAGATTTATCCGAAGACGGTACACGCGTTGTCGTGGGGTGTCCAGGTGTTCCAAGTGGTTTTATGATACAGGGTATAGGTGCGCGGGTATTCGAAGAAAGTGGTGGGTCGTGGTCAGCTGTCGGAGGTGGTATGCCTATATGGCCTACTGGTGCTTCATATACCTACGTGGGCGACGCATCGCATGTTCTTATTTCATACGACGGAACACGGATTGTGGTTGGATCACCGCGAAGCGGTGTGGGTAATGACGGTATTTCCGTTTTTGAAGAAAGTGGTGGCACGTGGTCCCGAATATTTTTATTACAAGATACAAATGGTAAACGACTTGGAGAACATATAGGGTTTAGTAAAAAGGATGGAAAAAGTATCATAGGTGGTAATTACTCATCAACTTACAATGTTGCGTACACCAAACAATATGTCGTATACAAAGAGATAGGAGGGGTTTGGTCTCAATATGGTGCGAGACCATTGGGGTTTAACGATGGTAGTGTAACTTTAAGTCACGACGGTAGCCAGTTATTCCTGGGACAATCTGGCAACCACGTGGCGGGAGGTGTGTACGCGTCCTATACTGGTGGTCTAGTGGCTCTTTCGAATCCTATCAATTCATCGAGTGGGGGTGTGGTGAATATGAATTTCGTTCCTGTATCATCCGCCGCATTCCATGTGGGTGTGGGTACATTGACACCTTCAGCGAATTTACATGTCGTAGGAAACGTTTATTCCTCTGGAAACGTTGAAGCTTCCAAATTCATAGGTGACGGTTCCTTACTTACGGGTATCTCGTTGACTGGAACAGGTGCTATAACCGTTCCAAGTGGTACGACAGCACAGAGACCTGCCACAGGCGTGGTAGGTATGCTTCGGTATAACTCCACAACCGGGAACATGGAAGCGTTCACGGGATCGGGGTGGGTAAATCTTTAATTCCCATAGCAGGATATAGGCTCGTCTAATCATAATAATAGAACTTATCAGCAGAGTTGCACCAGATCTAGATGAAGGTGGAAACCTCAAGGGTGTTGATTGACCTCCTGTTCCAACAACCAAATAAACAAATTTCCTCCAAAGTGCACCCCACTTTGCAAGAAACACCACACCGAGTGGCTTTGCTACTCGTAACAAACAGACTAAACCACTTGAATTTCTCTTAGTTTAAAAAAACCTCCCCAAATAGTAGATATGGCGTATGAATCGACTACTGATAATTTCCAGATTCGAAACGCTGATAAGGTCACGTTCGTCGGGACATCGAACACTATGGTCGATACGACCACAGGACGGATCCAAACGAAAGGGTTCCAGCACAATTCTAATGTAATCACCGATATTTCGGGACCACACGGACGGGTTGCGCCAACCTTAAAAAAGTATCCCGAAATCATTTTTGAAGATGGGAAGTTTGATAAGAATGATACGACCAACACGTACGTCCAAGCGGGGTATACGGTGACGGCGAGTTCAGTGTTGAGCTCGGTGTATACCCCGTGGAGAATATTTGATGATTATTTATCTGGAAATGATGGGTGGGCTACACTGAATCGTTACAATGCGAGTTCACCCGGAGAAGCTCAATCTGGTCTTGGTGCTACACAATTCCCAGCCGCTTCTGGACGATATGGTGAGTACATAGATTTACAATTACCACATGGAATTAAAGTTACCAATTTTATCATTAAAACAAGACCCACCCAATCTGGTAGTGGAACGTGGATGCCCGAAGATTCGCCTGGTGCGGGTTATCTCTATGGTAGCAACAACGGCACAACTTGGACTGAAATTAAAGCTTTTAGTGGACTGACGTACGGGGGGATGTCAACCAACGGTGGTACACAAGAAACGGTACAAGTTGATTCTACGGTAGCCTATAAATATTTAAGACTCCAAGTCACCCATCGAGCTGGTCAGAATAGTAGCGATCAGTATTTAGCTATCGGTGCACTCGAATACTACGGCACAGAAGAATACACACCCGCGGGTGACCATTCGGTCGATACGACTTTCATGTCCCGGTTCAATAACCCACAATTGACGGGGGTTCAGGTTCTCGTCGATGGTGCGACAGGTCTGGGAACGAACCAAATCTCGGGTGGTGTCGACCCATCCGGAAATAACGAAACGTACGATGCGACCAATAAATACTGGACCCTTAACGGAACCCTCACCTCAAACATCACCGTGGAGGCCAATACCTTCTTGGAGGGTGACCAACCCCACGCGGTCTCGGTGTGGTTCAATTCATCAAACTTAGAGGCCAATGTTTCCAATACGTGTGTCTTTTCCATTTCGGATCAGGAAAAGTTAGATTCTGACAATCTCACCCTCCAATCCAACACGTGGCACAACCTGACGTATACGTATCAGGGTGAAGGTGGCTCAAAGGTCACCTACCTGGATGGCGTTAAGGTGGTAGAGGGAATTACAGATACATTCGGGGACTACCCACCCTTCGCGATGACTGGGCTCTCACAGGGTGGGTATGTGGTGAGTGCGAGTAGTGAGTATGCAACTTATAATGTATATGATGGATTCGATCATATACAAAGTGCTAATGGTATCTCAAATCATTGGAGTGGAAGTACTATAAAGTATAACACTGACGGAACTTGGGGTGGAGATACGTCATCAGTATATACGACAGATGTAGAAGGTGTAAATAAGTTTGGTGAATGGGTTCAAATTCAATTACCAAACAGGATAAAATATAATTATTCTACTATTAAAGCACCATATGACGCGCCCGGGCGTCAACCAAGAGATGGTTACATCGTGGGTTGTAACAATCCTGTAGGTCCGTGGACATCGTTACACCGTTTCGAAGATGTAACACGAAGTGGTGGAACTGACACGGTCACATACACACCTCCTTCGGCACCAACAAAAGCCTTCAAATACATCCGTCTCGTCATAGAATCAATGTCATCCGGGACTGGAAGATATGCGGGTATTGATGAATGGAAACTCTACGGCCACCGCGAGAATGACCTGGTCCGCCTTCCCGATCCCACGAATGTCCTCAAGTATCCGCACGTGGCCCTAACTGGTCCGGCACAGAGGGGGTATGTGGTCGACCAAAGTAATTATTCTGGATATCCCGCTGATGGTTACGCATGGGGATTATTTGATAATTCTACGTCAGGATATCAATCAGCATCGGTTTATTCCAGTGGTAATGCAACTGGCTCCACACCGACAACTACTGCATCCGATACTAGTACACATCAAGGTGTTACTATTACATTACAAGTTCCCAATAAGATTCGATTAAATTATATAACAATTCAATCACATACAAATTATGGGCGAACACCTGTGAGTGGAACTTTTTTGGGTTCGAATAATAACAACACCTGGGATATTATTGAAGAATTTTCGGGATTAACCACGACCACATCTAGTCAAATTCATAACATAAATGTCACGAATGCCACTTCAAAACCATATTATCGTTATTTAAGACTTGTCGTAAAAACAATTCATACATCTGCAGTATTTAATGGAGGTGGGTTATTAGAGTTCTCCGAACTCGAATTCTACGGCACAGAAGAAGGGTCGATCCCCCTCCAGATCGGTGGTGGGAACATCGATAAGGTGGCGAACTTTAGGGTCTACGACAAGTTTGTGGGGGAGGACCAAGCCCTCGAGATTTGGGATGCCCAAAAGGACCATTTCGGGAGGGCCAAATCCTCGATGACTTTACATAAAGGTCGCCTAGGTATAGGGACCACGGAACCAACGTCATCATTGGATGTCAGTGGAACGTTCCAAGGTAACTCACCTCTACGGTTCTTTGTATTAACCGGGACGTTTCCTACGAGTGGAAATACACAAGATGTTACGGTTTTACCACAAGACTTAATAAATCGAATATACAACATTGTTTCAATGAATGGATTGACTATAAATAGTGATGGGGATCAAGTAAATTGGAATCAAAATGGAAGCACAACGTGGGAAGTTGATATTAAAGCTGACGTCAGTGTTCCAAAATTTGTTCTTTCTGGATTTGATGCATCACACGTTAATATAAGTGGTAAAAAGTGGAGAATGTTTATAGTCACAACATAATAACACGTAAATCATTTCTTACGCTATATTAGATGTCAGTGAACAGCTTGAACACATTTTTGAACATCAGGGATGCACACCTTCGTGTGGTCTCAGGTAACGTTCACGCAACAGCTATGAATATCGGGGGTATAAATGTCGATGTCGCCCACGGTCTCCAGAGCGTCACGAATCAGGGAAATGTTACATCGAACACGCTTCAATTTTCGAACGCGACCACGGCTTTCGTCACTACCGCGAACGTTACTGTGGGGCGCGATCTCACGGTTACCGGGAATGTCCTCGTTTCCTCCAATTTAACCGTTACGGGAAACGTTACAGTATCGGATGACCTCACAGTCACGGAGAACCTTCTCGTTTCCAATAATTTAACCGTCACAAAAGATGTGACTCTATCTAGTAATATCAATGTTGTAGGGAATGTGACCGCGGGGTTCCTCTACGGTGATGTGAGTAACGTAACTAATATAGTATCAAATCTTCATCAAATTGTCGAAAATGGGAATGTGACTTCGAACACCGTTCAATTTTCGAATGCGAAGACAGGGTTCGTCACCACATCTAATGTGGAGGTTGGGGGGAATATCAATTCTGCTGGTATAATGACCAATCAAAACTACTTGTTTTTTGCCACCGGACCCGCGGTAGTAAATACTCAAAATGAATTTGGTACGTCAAATGATGTGGTAGCAGATTTCAGTCGTATAGAATTTATACTGGGTGGTGGATTCGATACAAGTACCAAGACATATACCATACCATGTTCGGGATATTGGGAATTTAGTTATTGTATATTGGCAAGAAACCAAGCTGCAGGTGTTCACTGGGTGATGGGAAGGTGGCTCATAAATGGAGTTCTATACGATAACCGGACGTTTGTATATTTTAAGGGCAACACTGATGGAGCACAAGAATCTGACCTTATCGGTAAAATTATAGGGTATTACACCGCTGGTACTACGATATCAGTCCGTATTACGCAAGATTCGGGTGGTACCGACGTATACATGAGCAGTAATTACTCACATTTTTTTGGAAAATTGTTACATTAAAATATCAGTTTAACGTAGATGGCAGAATTTGCACTTCAAAACATTACAAAAGATCAAACGTGGAAAAACCTCCGCGAAGAACGCAACACGCGCCTAGCCGAGGTGGATTGGGTGTTCGTCGAAGATGTTCAATTATCAGACGAAAATTATAAAGCGTGGGTCGCGTACCGTAAAGCGTTACGAGAACTTCCATCCACTACAGAAGACCCTGAAAATCCTATATGGCCCGAAAAACCCAGTATTATAACGGGTCCATCTGCAACTTTTAATGAAAATACGGAAATTAAACGTATACTCGACGAGAATAACCAGTTAATGGCGAAGATGATTAAAATTGAAAAACGACTCACAGATCAAGAACTTAAACTGATCAAACTTAGTCGTCGCAAATGATATAAAGGTATCGAGTATTATATATATAAGTATGGATACAATCATAAACGCACTTGGACTCGTGAGTTCTATACTCATAACTATCATGTTTGTTCCCCAAATTGTTCACGTGTATCGAACAAGTGATACAGATGCAATTAATTATACATTCTTAAACATTAATATTTTAGCGAGTACGCTTGGTCTCGTATACTCCATCTACTATACGATCGTACCCATGATTGTAGCGAATACATCAGCGGGTCTATTTTCTATATCTCTTTTAACCATGAAAAGACTAAACGGGCTTAAAGAACACTCACTAGTATAATACGGGAACCGGTTCCCACAATCTCTCATAGCTCAGTTGGTAGAGCGACAGGCTGTTAACCTGTAGGTCATCGGTTCAAACCCGGTTGAGAGAGATCCATATCTTTTAGATTTTCAAAAATGTAAAAGATATTTATTCATTATATAACACGTTTCCAGGAGCACGACGGATCCGTGTTCATCACGCTTACCCCTTCGTCTCGACTCAAGTCCCCGGGAAGTCTAACCCTCTCACGATGACTAAAGTTCAATCGCATAATCTATTCATCCTCAAGTCCCTCTATTTTGATACTTAAAAATAAAAACTTAGTGTAATATAAAACATGTCAGGTGGAATTGCCCAGCTCGTCGCAGTCGGCGCTCAGGATGCCCATATCGTCGGTAACCCCGAAGTTTCATTTTTTAGATCAACATATAAGCGTCACACGAATTTCGCTCAAACTGTAGAGAAACAGGTTATCCAGGGTAATCCTTCTACAAATGGTATGTCCTCTGTACGCTTCGAGCGTAAGGGTGATATGCTTGGATACGTCTACCTCACGAATCGTTCACTCAGAAATGCGGGGAACGGTCTAACACGAGCGCAATGGGAAGGTGAAATTAAAAAAGTCGAGCTCTTGATTGGGGGTCAGGTCATTGACACACAAACATCTATTTTCTCCCAAGAAATCGCACCCCTTTTACTCGCTCAGACTCTTGCGAAGTCTGAAAGCGCGGCTACAGCGGATAAGTCCGCCTTTTATCCTCTTCACTTCTCCTTTTGCGAGAATGCGCAATCAGCTCTACCTTTAGTGGCTTTACAATATCATGATGTTGAGCTCCGCATTTCTTGGGGTACGCTCACTGCTACAGATTTCGAGATTCATGCACAGTTCATTTATCTTGACACGGATGAACGCACCAATATGTCTTCTACACCCCAGAATATGCTCATCACTCAGACGCAACAGTCAATCGCGTCCTCTGGTACCGTGCAAGAGCTTAACTATAATCACCCCATCAAGTTCCTTTCTACCTATAAGAGTGGTGGCATAGCGTGTGCCGCGGGTAAGGTAAAGTTGCAGATTAACGGTACGGATGTCGGTGATGCTAAAACAGCCCAGCCTCACTACACGTCAGCGTCACTTTACTATCACACCCCTTTCGCAACTCTCGATACGAGTGTCAAAACACACTTCTTATACCCTTTCTGTCTGGATACCAGCAAGCTTCAGCCCACGGGAACACTCAACTTTTCGCGTATCGATTCGGCTCGTCTCCTAACAGATGCCGGTTCGTTTGATACAGATATTTACGCCGTAAATTATAACATTCTCCGCATCGAAAATGGCATGGGTGGTCTTATGTATTCCAATTAAATCCCATCTAATAATATATGTGGGGAATACTGTTTCTCCTATTTTTCGTTTTTATGATCACCTACGATCCTAAATCCGGAACGCTCAATAAATACATACCCGTTGAAAATGCCCCATGCAAAGACGGACATTATCAAGAAATCCAATTTGCTCAACAAGGACATCAGTGTCCTATAAATGAAAGATCTAAAATGGGTGTAATTGTATCTACTTAAAAACAAAACGTTTTATGTATTTACATGTTCGCTCTCGACCGCGAGACCGCTATTTTAGTTGGTGTGGTCGTGTGTATCGCAGCTTCAGTTTACATGTATCGCGAACTTAAAAATTCGAAGGAGGATATTACGAAAATTAAGACATTCTTAGATAATGTCCAACAGGAGGATGAGGATGAGATGTATAGACAGGCACAGGCCCCGGAAATGGCTCAGGTATCAGCTGAATCCAAACCTGAAGTGGTGAATGAACCGCGACCTGTACCAGAGATTGTATTTCCTGCGAAGAAATCTTCCGAATAAACTTATCAGGAGATTGTAGAAGCTAATGAGCAATGAAGAAACATAAAGCTATAGCAATTCCAGTCACCTTTGTAGATGACACCCCACGATTTCTTACAGTGAGAGATAAACGTTTTAAGGAATGGATTTTCGTCACCGGAGGTTGTCGACGACGAGAAATATTTTCACCAATACGCACGGCTTTGAGGGAGCTTGAAGAAGAAACACGGGGTGTTGTTTCTTTAAAAAGTGGAGAATACACAAGTTATACATTTATAGTTAAAGAAAATCCAAATCTAGAACTCGAATATACAGTGTTTATTTTTTTTGTAGATTACTTAAAATCTGAACAGATCGAACTCGTTAGACGGTTTAACGAAGAAAAATATAAAATGCACACTAAAAAAATACACATGAAACGTACTTATGATGAAAATGATTTTATGAGTTTCGATACATTACCAGAATTTAATGCAAGAAGACGTTGGGAACGAATAATAAATAATGTCGTCGAAAATCCTGAATTTTATGCATGCGTGACTTCCTTAAATAGAAAAACATTTTCTATAAAATAATGAAGTCTAAGAACTTTATTCTTAGACAAATCAAGGATATTCTAATTGATCACAAATCATACAGGGAAGATAAAGCGGATACTTATATTGAAGGAATAAAAAATAAAACAGTATATGAATTGTTAGTCGTAAAAAAGGAATTATCGACTAGCGAGGAGGAATATAGAGATGTATCGTGTAGAACGTCGATATGGCACGAAGAAGAGTATTAAAAAAATAACACTACATACAAATAAGTATGTTTCGAACATGGTGTCGAAAACAAGGGTTTTCAAATGGCTCCAATCTATCACATGTGCTCATGGACGGAGGTAAACTCTCAGTGCCATTTGATAGATTGAACGAATTTTACGATGCATACATTAAGGCTGTGAAGTCAGGTGAAAAGGTGTGTGTCGTTGAACAAAAAACGGATACGTATAACTTTTTCGTCGATTTAGATTATAAAGACGATGAAGATATACCTTTCGAGCGACTGGAAGAATACGTACAAACAATATGTGATCGCGTGACCCATTTCGGGGGGAAAGATGTTCTTATTTCCGTGGCGGAACCAAAACCTCACGGTGATACAATCAAATACGGAATTCACATGAATTGGCCGGGTTTTATAGTTGACCACGGTTCCGCGATGGCGTTACATTCGCATATTGTATCATCACTTTCATTACTTTTTCCCGGAAAATCGTGGAATGATATCGTCGACACGGCGGTATACGGCGGTGGTAAACGTAACGTAAAGGGAAGTGGATTTAGAATGCCATGGGCACATAAATACGTAAAAGGAGAATATCAAGGAGAATACAGACCGGTACTCAACTATACACACGAAAACGGAAAACTTTCCCGTATTTTTGATAAAGAGCCAACTGTCGAAATCATGCACATGGCAACACTTCGAACGGAACGCACGGACGTTGTAATCGTTGAAGGCTCTACTCGTGATGAGGGTTCGTTCACTTTGAAAGAAACTAAGAATGTTTTACAAAATGAAGTAGTCCTTCGAGACATAGAACTTTTTATTCAAAAAAACATGGATGGACAGGGGTGTGCAGAAGTTACAAAAATATTTAGCGATAAGCAATCGTATCTCGTGTCGACGACATCTAAATATTGTGAAAATCTTCAACGGGATCATGGTTCTAACCATGTATGGTTCCGTATAGATGGACACGTGATTATACAAAAGTGTTTCTGTACGTGTGAAACGATGAAAGGGCGACGATATGGGTTTTGTAAAGATTTTTACGGTAGAAAACATACACTCCCGAGCAAGATTTTCGAACAATTGTATCCAGATGGGTATATACCGCCGATGTTTACATCACCTCAGAATATATGTACCCCGTGTATAGAGGAGAAGAAGGTTGATCCCGTAGAATTGAGTAATTTACTTCAATCGTTTATAAATCGTCACATCATTAAAGATACTACAGTGCATGTCGGCAGCATTACTAAAAAAACTAAAAATATTCAAATGTTGAATACGGATTTAACGTGTAACGACTGTAAAAAGGCGAACATTCAATTTAAAATAAATAAAAAACGAATTTTACAAACGTGTTTGTGTAAACTACGCGAACATAACCTGACAGATAAAATCATTCGACTGCTATAGAACTAGAGTTTGAAAGGTTATAACGATCGAGGCGCTTAATCAAATAACATATTACACTAAATATATTTAAAAGGGAATAACATATTACTAACAATAATGACAGATACAATAACAGTGAAAACGCGTTCCGGTAGAATATCAAAGGCACCCCAACGTATGAAGCCCACAGAGGATATGGTTGGTGATGATTTCGGCGACGATGAACATGACACGGATTACGACGTGACAGATGAAGATCTATGCGAGACAGAAACCGAAGATGAATGCGATGAAAGTGATGAGGATGATAATGGAAATTTAAAAGATTTCATAGTGAGTGATGATGATGGATCTGATAATGAAGATGAAGACGAAGCTTAAAAGATAGATTAATTAATATGTATATGGAAACTGAATTAGGCAATCCAATTGAATATAATCCCGAAATTTTAGAAAAGAATGATCGAAATGACAGTGAAGATATTCAAGATCATATACAAACCGATCAACAATTTTACTATCAACCACCCCAACCACAACCTTATATGATACCACACGAACAATTTACAAATAAACCAGTCGATTTTTTTGCTACGTTGGACAAATTTGCATATACTGTTATATTTGTCGCGTTTATTTTAGGATTCTTTATGGGGAAAACTATGCAACCAGTTATCCTTCGCCATGGGTGAAAATGGTTCGACTGTTTGACTTGATGCCGCGCACGCCCGCCCACGACTTTCCAATGTGTGAACATGGACTCTTTTATCACCAAGTTCACGCCGTGGTACCACTTTCCGCATTCTACGAGGTGACTGATCATTGATCGCAGGTTTTTCTATTGCTCTACTGGTAATTACTGGACGAATGACCCCTTCATTAATTATTTCAGAAGCCATTTTATCTTCATGATTTAAAAGTTCTAAATCGGTAACAGTGAAATTCATATCAGATCTATACATCTTCATATACTCAACGTTCATCGTATTATTAAAAACGTATATTTTAATAATATGAGAGTTTTTTAAATTAAATATCTATTTAGCTTCTTCTACAATTTCCCCTTCTTCCTCATTCGTCGCATCGGCTGACTCATCTTCCTCTAAAATAGTCATGGCCTCTTCGCGCTGTTTCTTCCTTTCCTCAATTTCCGTGGCTACGATAGCATCGGCTTCTTTTACAAGTTCTTCCATAGGCGTGTCAGGCTTCTCGCGTTTCAGGCGTTCAATAATTTCACCGGGGTGACTAATAGGCGCCTCGTCTGGTTTGTTGTAAAATTTAGAATTTTCGTCACCAGCCTTGAAATAGTTAGTGTTTCCATCTTTATTAGTTTGCATGTCAGATTTGCGTTCGTTAAACATCTTTGCGGCCATCGCTTGATTTTCCTTGTATCCAGACATGAGTTCTTCAAGTTTTTCATTGTTGTAATGAGAATCCTCAATCTTACTAGGATCGGGTGGGATTAGAAGCCATTTGTACATGTCTACAACATAAATATCAAACGTACCATCTTCCTTTTGAAGACGTTTGGCATGGTTCGCAGCCTCGTCGCGTGTACTGAACGCCCCTCGAATTTTAATTCCAAATTTGTCATTCTTTTGTGGCGCCTCGGGTCCAACAACAGACAGACATGCGTATAATTGACCGGGTACAGTGGTATAATCCTGCTCCAAAGACATTGTAATAGTATCAGGGTTTTAAACTTTAAGCTATATAACTTAAGTCGCAATCATGTTTAAAGTTTTCCAACGTACTTATAATATGGAAGAACTTAGACGATTACATAATAACGAGAAACGGATACTGATAGAAAGTGTTTCTAAAAAAGGCGCAAGTGTACTCGATGTCGGGTGTGGATTTGGTGGGGATCTTCAAAAATGGTACAAGGTGGGTGTAAATATAAGCATGTGTGAACCATGTTTAGAAGCATTGAATGAAGCAAAAAATAGAGCCAAAAACATGAAAATGCGTGTAAACTTTTATCACGGTGACATATTTAATTGCCCAAATAGAAAGTATGATATCATATGTTACAATTTCGCGTTACATTATATATTCCAAACTAAAGAAATGTTTCATGGAGCCATGCGTGAAATTAAAAAGCGTATGAAACCCGGTGGTGTGTTCATAGGTATTATTCCCGATTCAGAAAAAATAATATTCAAAACACCATTCGTTGACAATATGGGTAATTTTTTTAAAATGAAAGATACGAGTAATGGGCAATTCGGTGAAAAGTTATTTGTACACTTAACAGATACTCCATATTATGCAGAGGGTCCCAAATCTGAACCCATCGCACATAGGGATTTATTGATCACGTATTTAGAAGATCATGGATTTACAATGAATCAATGGGAATCCCTCAAAGGTAATCCCATATCAGAATTATACAGTAAATTTATATTTGTATATAGAAATGATCGCACTGCTGATATTGTTGATGATTAATGCATTTTTGATAATGAATTTTCGCGAAGACTCTACACTTGCCATTGTGAAAGAAAAATACAAAATCCTCAGGGAGCATTTAAAGGCGACAGAAAATGATATTTTTCATATGTTATACGATGAAATCCCAATATTCGCATACAGGGGGTCTACCTTATCTGGTATAGGATATAATTCCAATAAAGGAGGGGAGATAGGAATATGCGTTGATGGAACACCTAACCACGTTTTTCACGTACTTCTTCATGAATTGGCTCATTGTACAGTTGACGAGTACTCACATAGTCCAGAGTTTTGGAAAAATTATAAAGAACTGAAAAATGAAGCTATAAGTATAGGTATATACGAGAATATCGACGAGTTGACATCATTTTGTGGGAAGAAGATCATTGATAAATAATATTAGTTAGATATATATGGACGGCACGCAATTCAATCTCAGGCAACCACGACCTTCTAGAGTCTTCTCATCTTTAATGATGTGGTTCTTGGTCATGGTCGGTGCGTTTCTTACACGACTCCAATCACCCTATTGGGTTAACCTGACAAACATAACACTATTTATACCTTTTATTGTATGGTATTTAGGAAATACAAGTCTTATCGTAAGTCTAAATCCTGTTAGTGTTATATTGTCATTATCTATAGCTGTTCTCTTCCTGATTACCTTAACAGAAGGGTTCAAGACAACACCGGGAATATCGGTATTTTCCAAACAGTTAAGGGAAGGGTATAAGAATTATGGGAAAGATATCAAAAGCGCTTGGTTACCTACATTGATGACAATGATAGCATTGACTATAGGGTTAATGACGACTTACATGATAACGGGTGGAAATATCCTCGACATGTATTAAAAGTATTTGCGAGCGACGTAAAATACGATAGCTGCAACAGCGCCAGTAGACGCTAAGCCCACAAAACTCCTGTTTCCCTGGTTATTTAAAAATTTGGGAACGGTACTCGCAAGTTTTTCTTGGATTGGCTTGCTTACGGATACACCGGTAGCAATTAATACGATGAGAGCATCAAGTTGTTCGTCGGTCAAATCGAATGGATTTTTCTTTTTCTTATCTGAAGAATCCTTCCCCGTCGAATTTTGTATAGACGAGGGTGGCATCATAACCTGTTGATGAGCCATTTGAACAGCGCGTGGGTCTACACCCATCATAGGCGTATCGAAAGAGGCCTCTTGAGGCTGTGTCATAACATCGGCAATAGGTGTCGAATCCATAGTATCTTTATAGTTACTCACATTTTTTTCAGACAATTCTGGCACAAACGCGTTCGATCTGGAATGTTTATCGATTGGAACCATACTTTCTGTGTCTTCTGATAAATTCAACGTATAAACCGAATCGGTCATTTAATAATAAATCAGGTTTTTTAGATTATTTTAAATCGCATTTTTTACATGTGGGAGCACACATGTAAAAAATGTTCCTAACGGGGCTCGAACCCGTGACCTTGGCGTTATAAGCACCACGCTCTAACCAACTGAGCTATAAGAACGGTGCATTTAGCTATATTACTAGCTTTCATGTATAACATGGGGGGGACCCGATTATTATAGGCGGGTAGTCTTTAAGTGTATAAAGAATAACGTGTATTATATATAAATGATACACGAATACGTCAGGGAAATATACGAAATTCTTGGGCCTGGTTTTAGTGAACGTGTTTATCATAATGCCATGGAGGTAATACTGAGAGAGCGTGGAATATCATATGAAACTGAACGTATTATTCCTATTGTGTTTAAGGAACATACAATAGGTAATCTTCGAGCTGACATCATCGTAAATAGAACAACTGTGATAGAACTCAAAACAGTAAAAAATATAACGGATGTAATGGTTTCTCAAGCAAGAAACTACCTTCGATTATTAAATTTACAAGAAGCATATCTAGTAAATTTTCCACCTTCCACTGGATCCGAATCAGAGGTGATACGCGTTACGTTAGATTAAATCGTTTTGATATATTCCCAATGTAGATCCCCGCATATTTTTTTCCATATTATATCCTGTTGATGGAGTTTTTCCTTTGATTTAAGTAACGGAAAATATTGTAGATATGTATCCTCACTTAATAATTCACAGAATTTATAGAGTACATATGAATATGATAAAAAGTTCTTTCGATCCGATGGGCAATTATTGTCAAATGGTTTCTGAATATCTTTAAACATCATGCGTAATTGCTCTTCAAGTTCTATGGGCATTTTTGGTGGTGATATTCCACTCAAAATGTTTGTTATGTATGGAACATGCTCGTAATATTTATTCAATTTTAACTTTTTTAATAAAGCTCGAACTTTTGCATGTGTAATTTCAGTGAGTACTTTGATTTTTATTTTCTTGAACTCATTACGTAATTCTTCAATGACTTCTTTTGGAATAGTCGTCATTTCCTGTGCCTGAAACTGCGACAACCATTCGTTAAAATGATTATCTCTTTTGTACGAATAGTTGATAATTTTCCCGGATGTCTCTTGTTCTTCTTTATACGTGAGTTCGTCGCTTATGAGTACATCAATTATAATTCCACATGCATCACATACAAGTTCACTCGTGTTACGAAAATGGAAAACATTACTGTTTGGACAATTTGGACATTGATCAGTTACAACACGCTCTATAGGTCTATCCATTGTTTTTTTTTCAACATTTATTAAATAGTCTGTATATATATCCTTTTTTTGAAGGCCTGTGGTTTCTTTACAGTTAAATACGTTATCTGTTTTCACCTCATTAACGTTATCAGTGTTTATATATTGTTGTATGTACGGCATACATTTTCCTATATATCTAGCCATGTCAGTTTCATAAGTACGTTTATTTTTGGGATCATCTTCAATACTTTTCATCCAACATTCTATTTTATTGTTATATCTGCTTAAAAAATTACCTTCCATGTATATAAATGATTAAAATAGCCCGTTCGTTTTTAATTAACACAATCTATACAATAAAACGTATCATGGAATTCATTTTTAAAAGGCATGATTTTAAAATAGTCAGTAGATACATCGAGTATACTATAGATCATGCAAAACCATTTATAACAGATACCCCATTATGGGAAGATTGTGCATATACACACGACGTGGATACCACATATTATACAATGAACACCGACTTATATTCCGACGTAACACCCGTCCCTGAAGCTATTGATAAAATGATTTTACGTGTCAAATATTGGTATAACAACAAGATCTATAAATACCTAACAAACAACCCCGACTATACATGGCCACCGAAAAAGAGTAGTATAATGTCATTCCATATCCCTCTATCTAGTGCACAATTACTTGATGCATCTGACAAACCCGTGAAAGATATACTCGAAAAAATCAGAAGATATTCTGGTCCTCATTCAGATTTTTACGGTGAAAGGGTTAAAATAAGTGACATGTTGTATTTTACAGAACTATGCCTGTCGACTACCTATCCTAAAATTAAAATTAAAAATTGTTTTGGTATGATGAAGACGGTTGATACCGCAAGCGGGTATCTTACAGATCTTCGGTTACCTTAGTAGCTAAGTAAAATTTGAGCTCGCCAAGGTTAGCGACATTGTATTTTAAAATTAAGAACCTGTTTTGTCCTTCTTGCATAATTTGTACGGTAGAACACATACTCGTCGCCTTTGTAAATATGTTCATATATCTTAATGAATATACACCGGACATGTGTGAGCAGTCGTCAATACATTGAATTTCCGTTTCCTGATCGGCAAAATCGCCCTTGCACAGTAAACGTAAAACATACCCCCCGCGAGATATTTCTATCTCATCACCTATGTTAGACATGTCTCTGCATATTCTTTGGAAATCGACTGATGGGATTGGTGTGTTTACAGTCATTTGCATTTCTGGCACTTCAATTTGATTTTCGTTGATATCCAAAAGTTTGAGTGCAAATTTGGTGGACGTTTTTTTATGTTCGCTATGAATTTCGATATTCATATATTCCTTTGATTCTATAGAAATTACAAGAACGTCGTTAACTGTGATCGTTTTGAGAAGTTTATAAACGTTTGTCATATTAACGCCACAATCTATACATTCCTTGCAGTCATATTCTTCAAAATTTTCGGAGGGTAAATGCATATCAATAAGGGATGTCCTTGCAGTATCAAGGGTGACTATAGACATCCCATCGGGTTTGAAGTATATATTCACGTCATTTAGAATATCTTTAAGTACTTCAAATGTAGACTTGATTGCGGCCGCTTGTACAGTGACAAGTTTCATACTCGTTTATTCGAGAATTAATTCTTTATATCACTATACGCCTCATCGTCAACTTTACGACTAATTTTTTCTTCTAGTTCTGGTGTCATTGCGGGTTGAAGAGATCTTCCATAGTCATCAAGTCCGAACATCTCCCCTGTAGGTTCACCGTCTAGTGTTGATGATGTAATTCCACCGAAACCACACGTCTCCAATTCGTGAACTGGTAATAAAGACTCTAACCAATTTTGAATTTCCTTTCCGATGAGGATTTTACCATTCTTAGTAAGCATGGTTGGGACTCGTGTTATCTTTGCCTGAAATTCTGGGGGAATTCCATTTATTGTGACATTGTGATATTGAACGATTTGCTGTAACTGTTTATGTTTTTTGATAAAATTAATCACTTCAACACTATGTTTGCATTTAGGGCTAAAAATAAGAAGAGACATCTATTATATTTTATCAAAAAAATAGAATTAATCTAACACGTTTTTTTCGCAGATATATTAATGTATAACGTATTACTCGTTCTAATACTACTTTATCTACTGTTCGATTCCAGGACGGAAAAATTTGGTTACGCTGGAGCTTATAAACCTATAGACGGCGTTAAACTAAATGACCCCGGAGCTGACATGAAAGACTATACATTAGCTGAAAAGATAGAGATTAATAACGATTTAACAGAACAATTCGTACTATTGACAAATAAATACGTTTATGAACACACTGGTATTCATAATTATATCATAGAAACTACCGACATCAAACAGTACAAACACAAAACTAAAAATCATTCACTGTATCGATGTGTATATATGTGCATAAAACCGAGCGGATTCGCATTTGGATTTTCTGTAACCTCTGATATCATATATGTTTCCGGAAATGCACGTGTATTAGGAGTACATTCACAACAACTTGATATTAAACAACCTTCAAATACTACACCGTTTGAAAGTGATATTAATGGTTCGGAATTTGTACACTACGACGATATCAGGGAAAGCGAGTTAGAAGCAATAAAAAAATAGACTAGCTAATAATAATGATAAACGTGGAAGAAATTTCACAAATTGTCAACAAAAGGAATCGTATGAAGAAAGAAACCTATACAGAACTTTACAAACAAATTACAAGAAAGATAAGACGAGCAGTAGAAACCGGGCGTAAGAAAGTTGTAACACAAATTCCATCTTTCGTAGTGGGGTATCCAACATTTGACAGGATGAAAGCTCTTTCATATCTGAAACGACAATTAGAAATAGCGGGTTTTGATATTATAATACTTGGCGAATATGAGCTCAGTATAACATGGAAAGTAAAAAAATTAAATAGAGATTCATCTGTATCCGAAACTATGGAAGATTTTCCAACGCTCGTTAATCTAAAAAAAGCTGCAAATCACTACAGGCGAAACGCGCAAAACGCCTGATAAAAAAAGTTACTATAATCATAAATGGAAAACTTGAACGTTTTAGTCGAAGCTAAGCGTGAATATATGGAACAACTTTCGATTCTTATATGTCCAGTGATGATCGACGTTTTTGATGCAATGCACCAAGAAGCTCACAACCTGTCTAAAGGACGCAAAGTTCTCATCATGTTCCAAAAATTATTAAAGGACGTACCCGAGTGGAACGATACCATGGCAAAGCAACACACAGATAATATCGCCGATCGATGCGCTTGGTTCAGGGATTTGGTTGCGGCCGTTTTTGTAAGCTCGGTTAAAATCTTATCAGCCGTTCGTTTGAGCACGGATTCGAAAAAGATGTCAGTTAAACTGCCAACAAACGAAGTCTTTATACATACATGTTATAAAAATGCAGCTAAGGAATTATATAAAGACCCTTACATCTTCAGCGAAACGCAATCTGAGCATGCTCGCAATGATAGATTATATGATCGTTTTACAGTTTGTGTAGAGATGACTGTAAAGGAGCTTATACCAGTTCAACAGATTTTACAAACGTACATGTCAGCTGGAACCGATGAATTTGTAAACGGGGAAGATGCTGACTTACAGAATGATGATATCGACGAATATGACGAGGAAGCGCCACAGGAACCACATGACCCAATGGGAGAAGATCATATTGGTGATACGACGGAACCAATGGGGGAACATGGTGATGCCCCCCCGTTAGATGAGATGATGGAAGAAACCCATGAGGATGAAGGTGGAGTAAATCCGGAAATGCAAGAATATGCCGATGAACCGCCTGCAGCCCCATTCCAAAATGAGTTTAGGACTATTCGGTCCAGGCCAGAACGGTCGCCAGTTCAACAACAGGATGAGCCTGAAGACTTATTTTCAGATGCAACTGATACCCGAACTAAAAAACTTGGTTATTAAATATGGACGACTACCTCCGAGAACCCGCAACGGCCGCATTCGTAGCAGCAGGGATTACAGCAGTGTATATCCATACAAAAGCTCGACTCAATGATGAAGGTACCCTTACGACTAGCGCGTATGCAAAACCAGCCGCTTTAGTTGGTATTTTGGTTTACTTTATAATTTCAAATGGAATTGGTAAGCGTGAAACTATATCAACTGAACCCTTTTGATTAACTTAAAGATTAATCTCATATAATATATATAATGACCTCCATCACTGCCTTTAACGACATGATGGGACAATTTCTTACGGAATTGCACACAGCTTTTCCAGAAGAAAAAGGATTGAAAAAATACATGGCAGCTTTTGAGCTTATGAGATCTGCAAACGGAAAACTGATTGTAGAAGGTTTTATGGCGAACGTTGCACCCCATGTAGAAAAAATTAATAACCGCGATGAATCATTTTTCCTAGAAAATACGAATGATATCGACTTTTTAAAAGATATCAATCTCCAACATTGTTGGCCAAAAGCATCAGAAGGTACACGAGGTGCAATTTGGCAATACATCCAAACGCTCTACCTGCTAGGTACAACTATTACGTCGATCCCGGCAGACACTCTCAGTATGATTGAGACTGTCGCTAAGCAATGTGCGGACAAGCTTCAGAACGATGGTGACGGTGACGGTGGTTTTGACGAAGAGAAACTCATGAAGTCTATGCAAGGATTGCTTGGCGGTATGTTGAAAAAATAAAAAGTGTATAAAATATAATGGTGTCTCTGTTCGATGATCCCAAACAAATAATCAGGGCTGATAAGGTCATGGAATTTTGGCCAACTCAAAAACATACAGCAGCAGGAAGAATTAACGCTACTGCTCGATTTATAATTTACGCAACATGTATTCTATACCTGATTCGTCGCGACGTACGTGTGTTGATATTAGGATCTACATGCTTAGCGGTCCTTTATGTAATGGAGATGTCTAATATGGTAAAAGGTGGTTCAGTGGTTGCAATGCCTGTTGAAGAGGATTATACAACCGCGTGTCAATTACCTACACAAGATAATCCTATGGCCAATGTCTTGCTAAGTGATTATGACGGACGCCCAGATCGTCCATCGGCGTGTAAGTATAATTCAGTTCGAGATGAGGTGAATTTAATGCTCGCGGGAAGTATTCCATACGGGGCCCAAAAATCTAGATCCCCTATGCCAGAGTATCAGCGTAATGCGTATTCCAGACAATTTGTTTCAGGACCTGTGACATCTATCCCAGGTGATCAGACCGCCTTCGCAGAGTCGTTATATGGTAAAAAGGGTGGCGATATTTGTCGAACGGATTCTCGTTTATGCGATCCAAATGCACGTGGTGTTCAACTAGAAGCTTTTGGAGGATTACAACCCAACGGTGATAAAAGAAGCGGTTTGATGGGTGGTGGAAATGGTCCGTCTTAGATAGATAATATTCTTATGTAATAATAAATGGCGTATCAGCTTCAACCTGGTTTAAATTTGGTCGAAAATCCTGCACGACCTCTCGTGTGTGCGACCGAAGAAGTATTCAACTATCCCCAGCCCAGCACATTAAACTATGGTTCTAGCCGTCCGAATACGATGCTTTACGGAACCTCACCTTATATGGCTGGTAAGGGAGCTCCTGCACATTATATAGAGACAAGCGATCAGCTTCGACCACAATCTACATCACGGTTTAATAAGATTGTTGCGCAAACTTATGAACAAAATCTATTCCCCCTTCAAGATGTTTCTTGCAAACTCCCTCTCCAGACAATGACATATGAACCTGGAAGTACACGTGCCGATATCCAAAATCAAATGTTCGCGACGAGATACTCTCCTCAATAAAAAATATTTATAACTTGTAAGAATGGCAGACCCCGTTTCAATTTTAGCGATTGCCGGACTAGCCTTTATAGGAAAGAAAATGAGTGATCCCAAACCCGAAAAGTATAACAATGTTCAGAAAGAGGTTGAAGTTCCTCGATCGTATCAACAGGAAGTGCCAAACATATATTCCCCTGTATCAACGGGTATCGAAAACCTCCCAGAACCTAAAATGGAACATAGTAATTTTTCAGATATTGTACCTCAAACACGCTCGAGCGGTGGTGAAGTGTTAGAAATGCGCAATCGTATGTTTGATAACGGTCGGATGAATAACCTTTCTCCAATCGAAAAACAACTTGTAGGTCCAGGTATCGCAGTTGGTCCAGATGTTCCCGCAACAGGTGGGTTCCAGCAAATGGTACGTGTAAACCCCGACAATGTTGGTTCGTATCGCCTCACAACATTACCTGGTAGAAGTGGACCCGCGCACGACGTGTTCGGTGGAAGGCGTGGTACTATGGGAGAAATTGGAAACAATCGCCCAGAAAAGACCGCGTTTCTTCCCGAACGTCGTCCAGTTGTTGGTGGAAGATCTCAAGGGTTTGACGGCCACGTTGTTCGTGGCGAGCATGTGAACGGAAAAAGATTAACGAATCGATCTCAAACAGGGTCGCGTGACGATGGTCTCGGCTTCGCGGGTGCGAAGCGTATCGTGTCAGGTATGACTCTATCACAAGATCCCACACGGAATAAGAAAGATGGTAATGAAGAGCAGTATAGGTTTAACAACCAAGTCGCACCTAACGTAAGTTCGTACGCACACGGTTATATTTCTTCACCAGGTGTTCAAATAGGGTCTTCCGGTCCTCACTCAGTCGAGACACTCAATAAATACGGTTTCCGACCCGACGACCGTCGTGGCAAGGCGAACAGGACTGGTAATGCGGGTCGCATGAACGTTCGTGCCGGTGCACTCAATCAAGGTGGTATGCCCACCGTGATGCGCGCTGATACTACACGAGTAGATGGACGAACTGGACCCATGAGCGGGGGGTGGACGCAACAGTATAGCAACAATATGTATTATAAATTTAACGCCTATAAGGGTAACCTAAACCCGAATGCATCTGATGATAGTTTATCCATAGCTAAAAGACAAATTCAAAACAATCCCATAGCTCAGCAAATGATGTAATTCAAACTATTGAGTAATAACACCCATTAAAATATTATCCCTATATTTTAATGAGCGTATACACGTTAGACATAGATAGTAGTGAACGCGATCCAATTTTATACCCGAATCCAGGCGATTATGTCGTCGAATTAACAAATCCTATTTACGATGTCAAAAAGATATCAATTGCATCAGCTAGAATCCATGCGAGTCAATTTTTAATTAATGAAAGGAATAATATATTTGATTTTGTTGTTCATACTACACCGGAAACGGTTGTACGCGTTACTTTAACGCCTGACAACTACAATGGAAAAACGCTAGCTACCGAGTTACAGACAAAGGTTAATAATGCTCTAGGTGGTAATTATCTAATTGATAATATACAATTTACGTATAATAATGACAAGAATGAAATATCTATAACATCCGTATCATCACCTGCCGGTGGAGCTTATGATTTTTCATTCAAATTTTATGATGGTGTAAACGGGTATCTCTCTAATACAGCTACTCAAGGATATACAACCCCGCATGATATTATTGGATTACCTGCAAGTAATGTGAAATCTAATACACCCTCAACTGGGGGTGTAGCTGATCTTCTGATTACGGGTAGTCTTAATTTACAGGGACCTGATGCACTTGTCATCAAAATAAGCAACGGTGCTGACGAATTAAACAAAACCGTATATTCTGATACACCATTTTACACTGGTAAAATGCTAATGTGTGGTGATGTTATCAATTATTCTGGAAGTGATGATGCCGTAGTACACAATTTCGACTCAGGTTCGCAAAATATTTCAAAATTACGAGTTCAGTTTTTCTATAGCAGTAACAATCGACTAATTCCATATGATTTCCGAAATGCTAACCATATAATTAAATTATCTATTGAGTGTACGACTGATAAATTGTCAAGGGTACCATTTAAAGAAGAAGTGGGAGCGGAAGTGGATAGAGTTGAAAAATACACTCTTCCACCAAATATTCAGATCCCCGATTTTGGTGATCTGAATAAGTGGGATGCGTTTATATACATATTCCTTATAGTATTAACTGGTATTATGTTCATCGTTATGACGAAACCGAAAAGACTTATCGAGTAATGGCGTAGACGGGAGCCTGGGGCTTCTTGACGCGTTGAGACAAACGAGAAATTACCATATAAACAATCACGGAGAGGAGGGTTGTGAAAAGTGCGGTAAGAGCATAGTTCATACCACCATTCTTCTGAACCTTAACGACCTGATGGATTGTCCATCGGACGAGATCCATCCAAGAAAGAGCGGCCGCGAAGGAAAACCCAGCGACGACCGAATTGAGTGATTGTGTTTCGAGTTCACGGGAGATCGCGACAAGCGTATCGGTAGCAGCTTCGGCGGACATTTTTATATTATACGTAGATTTTTTATTCTGGTAACAATTCTTCCTCGGTTAATATTTTTTTATAAACTCCCTTTTTATATCCCCTGATATTTACATTATCCGCTGTATCTTCCGATTCGGTATCCGAGTCTGACTCAGACTCGGAGTCAGAAACCGATTCCGAGTCGTCACTACATCTAAACGTTTTATAATTAGAATCTGTCCAACCTTCAGGAGTGGGACATGTTTCCATTACTATCGATTGCATTTTTTATCATCTCTTCTGACGGATTGGTCGGATTCCACCCATCCCACGCGTCATACGCCTCGTTTATTTTCGTAAACCTTTCATCGTCACCTGAATAAGGTTCAAATGCAGATTCGTCTACTTCATCATCAATCTCAATCTCATCCTCGTCTTCCGAATCCTCGTCAGTGTAAATATCGGGAAAATATGTACCAATTTGCTGACCCACTGTATGCATAGCGCAGTATTTCATACAATACTCCATATCCTTTGCGAGAATCGTGTCACGCCCACACGCCCTGGCGTAATGTCCTGACAACACCACAGCAGTTTCCAATACTGGTGTAATAATATCAATCGCCGATTGGGCCATTTGGGAAGATAAGTCGTCCGGCTCCATTCTGGATGCGTAATATATTATTACTAAGTGCGTAAACTCTAAGTTCTCTTATATCACTGGTATTATTGTTTAATGTTAGTGTTACATGCTGATCTTTGATAGTACTAAAATTTCTTTGACCAGTTGGATACCAACGTTCTGGTTCAAGAGCGAAACTATACGAGTAAAAGCGTCTAAACAGTTGTGTTCTGGAATGATGAATACCACTTTGAACTGCGCGTAAGTTTATCAAGTTACCGGTAACTTTATCTAATATAACTTCCTTATCTAAATTGAGCTCTAAATCTACCAGGTTTTCGTAATTGATATATTTACCATTTTCTGGATAAATTTGAGATGGATGATCATAATTAAATACACTATGGATAACCTTGTTATTATTAACCCTAGCGATCACGAAATATAATTCCTTAACTGGATTTGAAAAATTCAATCTGAATTTCAGTGTATCATTTCCATCACCCGATGAAACTGGTATTTGAAATCGATTTTGTTGCACTTGTGTAATAATGTAATCACGTTTCAATGTTTCCAGTCTTATTTGTTCCGTGCGATCGACATGTGCCATATCCGTATAAAGTTCTATAGAGTTGATAACAGCCTTTTTGTTGTCAAATGTTTGGTTACGTACAATTATTTCACCACCCATACCACTGTGATTTTTGCAATAATAATACAATGTATCGGGTGCGTCGAGAGGAACTGTAAATATGAATGAATTATTTACTACTGTACCAGGTTCATATGGATTCGGTATCGTAAAATGGGATACCGGATATGCAACGCCTCCCTCAGTGTGCGTCCCGTCAATAGTGGTAGATATGAATAATGGGTGTGTTTGATTACTTGAGTCAAGTTGACCAAACGTGTATGTATTTCCCCGTATTAATGTCAAAGTCGGTGTTTCGATTGGACCCCCGGTACCCGATAAAAATCGGGAAGGATTGGTTTCATTAGAACCAGAAATACTATACTTTGATGCATCCACAGAAATCGTATATGTTGTTTCACTGGGGTCATACAGTCTGTTTGTAATATTTACGTAATCGTGTATGCATAATTCTTTATTACTTAACTGAATTTCTATTTCACATTCATGTTTAGAAAAAGCCCGCAATGGTATAGCCAGTTCCGGATTGTTATGAAAATAAAACGGAATATCAATTATGTACGTTCTTGAAGCCACTGCATTACCCAAATACCCATCAATAGTATCAGATACAGAGTCTCCACTATTTTCACCTGGATTTTTACCTATCAGTTTCGAAAGATTTGTTTGTTTTGACTGTGTAATGTAATGTTCGCTGTATATGTGTAACCAATCTCTTGGTATTCGCTGTATCAACTGTCCTCCAATGATTAAATCTACATGTTCTATTATAGCATGGCCAATAGACTCTACGTATTTGTAATATGTACCATTCTGCTCTAATGGAGATAAATCTACGTGTATACGAACAGATTGGAGCAAATGACCAGAGTCGGCCGGTATTGTACATTTCAAAGTACTTCCGTATTTAACATCCCCATGTAGTTCTTCTTTCCTGTCATACATAGCAAAATTCGTATGCTTCCTGAAATTCTTTATAAAGTGTGTATACTCGGGATTGTCTGTAAAAAACATATCCTGAGTACCCGTTGTGGCAAGCTGAACACGTCCAGCCATTTCTAATATTACACTCTAAAATTTTAAACCCGCTAAACCACTCTGCACTCTTAAAACATTGTAGTTTAATGCGTAAACATCTACATTTATATCACGAGTTGAAGAAGTGTCATCGAGTTCTATGTTAATATGTTTATGAGAAATGCGACTCATATTCAGTTGCCCAGTTGGATAATATTTTTCCGGTTTTAATGAAAAAGAATACATATAAAACTCATAAGCAGGGTCTGGACACCCTGTATGAAATTTAAGTGGTTGATGGTATGCTAATTCTGAACCCGTTTTATTAAATACTGTCGACCCGTTACATGTGAATTTTATACGTTTTATAGCTCTATGATCAGACCGTTTATATCGTGTTCCATTTCCGATTACGATACTTGAAAACGATTGATCGTCCGAATTTGTATCGAGTAATAAATCATAAACCTGTCCACTTATTGGGGATGTAGTTTCTTTTGCTATAAAGAATAATTCTTTAGTAGGATTTTTAAACTTTAGTAAAGCTGATTTGCTTATATCCGCTGGCTTGAACGATATTGTAGACTTTTGTAACTGAGTGATAACATATTCCATCGGGCGAGTAAGTAGGTAATTTTTTTCATCATCTGTTATGAAGTAATAATCCGTGATAAGTGAAGCGTTTACTATAGAACCCTCTGTTGTTTTTTCTCGTCTAACAGTTCCGTCTGTAGGAATACTATATTTGAACGTTATATCTTCATCTACATTCTTAAATGTTAAACGAACTTCCACGAGTTGTTTAGTGATAGCACACACGGGAATAGCTAAACTTGGGTTTCTAAAAAAGTAAAATGGTAAATTCACATAAAACGTGTTATAAGTATCTGAAACGGTCAGGTGATTGCCATGACCATTCAAAAAATAAAGAGTTTGTTCCACGTCGTCCTTATTGCTATAAATTTGATCATACATATTTATGTAATCACCTGTTATACGCTCAATGAGTTGCCCTCCTATCAGCAGGTCAGCGTACTTTATTATATTTTTACCCAGTGAAGGATTGTATAGATAGTAATGATCCGTACTACCAGACGTGTCATTCGCGGTGAGATTGCCTAAGTTAATTTTAAGTATAATACTCCTAAGTAAATCCCCTATGTTATTAGGTATTCTACACTGGACGGATTTTCCAAATCCTATGTCACCGGTAAGAGGTATTTCTACTGCTTCAGTGGAGAACCTTGTATGTCTTTTAAATATAGTGACAAAATATGAAAATTGTGGATCACCCGTTAACCACTGGTCCTGAATACCGGTGGTAGCAAGTTGCATGCGACCTGCCATTCTTAATAGATGTGAGTAAAATTTTATGAATTAAAACGGGGCACTATTATAGATGGATTTACGATTACGAAAATTCAATCCAGGTAAAATTGCAGACGACAAGGTGTGTGTTTTTATAGGGAAACGTAACACGGGTAAATCAACACTAGTTACTGATATTCTATGGCACAAAAAACACCTACCAGCTGGTATAGTTTTATCCGCTACAGAGGAAGGTAATCATTACTATCAGCAGTACGTACCAGACCTGTTCATTTATGGAGATTATGATAGAGAGGCTATTGAACGTGTCATGGAACGCCAGCGAAGATTAGTAGGTGCAGGTAAAAAGAACGCCGGTGCGTTCTTATTACTGGATGATTGCATGTATGATAACAAGTTTATGCGTGATACATGTATCAGACAATGCTTTATGAATGGTCGTCATTGGAAGATATTTTTCATGTTAACGATGCAGTATTGTATGGACTTACCACCGGCATTACGTGCTAATGTAGATTACGTGTTTATACTACGCGAAAACATTATTCAAAATCGTGAAAAATTGTACAAATCATTCTTTGGTATTTTTCCCACGTTTGATATGTTCAATAAAGTAATGGACGCTTGTACAGAAAACTATGAATGTATAGTATTGGACAACACTTCGAAATCAAATAAAATAGAAGATTGCGTGTTTTGGTATAAGGCGAAAATGCACAAAAATTTTAAAGTCGGTGCACCAGAGTATTGGATGGCGCATAAAAAGATGTTTAATCCTAAACAAAATGGTAATAAAGTTGATCCTAAATCTATAAAGGGGCGATCAACGCCAATAAAAATCACTAAAACAAATTAAATTCTATGTATATTTTAAGATGTCACAGGTGACAGGTAAGCGTAAGACTGCCAATAAACAAACGAATATAAACTTTAGTCCAGGTCCTTCGAAAACGGTCAAAAGTTCCAAGGTTGTACGAACATTGCCACCTCTACCACGGGAGACGGGTATGTCATGTACGGTACCAGGTTATATTAGGTATCTCGATGAAATGAGAACCCGTTTATCAAACGTGCGTCATAATGGAAAGCGAATTAATGTAAAGTTTTTAGAATACAGTGACAGTGGAAATCGTGGAATTGTCGCTAATACGTCTGCTCAGTTATTGAACAGGAGACCCCCCCTAGAATTTAAGAATAATGGAACAAATATTCCTAGACTCAACGCGTCGGCTGGGAGTATTCATTATTTTCTAATTAGCATCACCAAGCGTGATAACCCGAATTTGGGACACGCGGTGAACGTGTTAATGGATACGGGTAGACCGCAACCACGTATATGGGTATTTGACCCACACGGAAACCGTGCCATGGAGAGGAATGGGTATGGGAGTATATTTCGAAACCGGGTATTACCAAATATGAAAAAGTTTTTTGGGAGTGTCTTCGATAACACCGTCGCGAAATATTACAATGGACCCAATTTACAAGCGGATAACACTCGAGGTGTCTGTACAACATTTCACTTAGACTTTGCAGAGGCGATTCCCGGACTGTTAAACGAAACTATAAATATACGATCATTTGGAGGTAGAAATCTGAATATAGCTGGTCGTTCAGCTTTTCTAAATAATCCAATCTTATTAGCAACCGTCACGGGTAAACGTGTAACCAAAAAAAATATAAAAACACCACCAAAACTTACGATGACAATGGGTGCTACGACTAAAAAAAAGCGTGGTACTCGGAAGTGAACATACATACCACGAAGACCCACCTACCGTGACCATCTATGAGGATATAGACGTAGCATAGAATCTTCTAATTCGTCCA
>Ga0209710_1000644_pt1 | contig 30493 bp, 30 predicted proteins | sample ArcticOcean_MG_C_5_FD_187436 | JGI IMG/M metagenome (GOLD analysis project Ga0209710, IMG submission 187436) | Marine microbial communities from western Arctic Ocean - ArcticOcean_MG_CB4_138 (SPAdes) (version 2) | ecosystem: Environmental > Aquatic > Marine > Oceanic | place: Arctic Ocean...
GCTTAAATTAGCATTTTTAAGAACTACATCTCCGGCGTCAACTTGTTCTAAAATAACACCAGTTTCACCACTTAAATAAGCGTTAATTCCGGTCGTTGTGGAAAAGGAATTAATTTGACTAACCAGTGCGGCGATAGAAGTACTTGTAACATTAGTGCTGATCGAACTGCCCTGTAAATTATGCCCAAACAGCTCAAATTCCACCAAGCCACTTAGGCCTGTCAACTCCACCAAATTCACAGCAGAGGCACCCACTCCAACAGGTTTTAGGCTGCTGGATAATTTTTCTGCAATCTGGCCCGCCATCATACCATTTTCAAAATTCACAATCTGGCTTTGACCTGTAGCCATTGTAACTGTCATGGGTTGCGCAAGCTGCACTCGCTGAGCTGGGAAAGCAGCCGCGCCATATACTGAAAGGTTATTGCTGCCTCCACCAAGGAGCCCCGCGGCTGTTAGCGAAGCCACATCTAAACCATCCGTCGTCTTTCGGCTTACGGTTGCACCTAAATATCCAGCGTCTGATATTGTCGGCAAGAAATCTGCGCGGTAGACAGCTTCACGCGAAAAACCATTTTCCTCAGTAATAATCTGCGCAGCTTCAGCACCACTTAACAATTTCCCAGAGATCTGAACTCCCTCTTTAGTAAACACCGCCATATCAGCGTTGCTCGCATCCTGTGTTGCAAGTATTCCAGCCACGCCACCAAGGGACCCAGCAGTGAGTGCTGAGAAATTAGCATCCGCTTGCTGAAAAGCGGATGCAATTACAAAACTTGTGCCAGAGGCGACGGCTTGCAATCCCAAATCATTAAACGATTTGTTAGACGCATTCGAGACTAGCGCCCCCGAATTAAGAATTTCAGCAAGATCATTCGCAGAGTTTAATTCAGAAAACACAGAAGTTAGATCAAATTGAAAATTAGTGCCGCCAACCTGAAGGGTTAAGTTATCAGCTGCGCTAAGCTGTGTTAAATCTGTGAAAATCCGCAAGCTCGTTTGAGATTTTAAAAACGAAAGATCTTCAATGGAGCCAACATTTTCGGCGAGACCTAATATCCCAGAAGAATTAAAGCGAATTGGGTTTGCCGCATTACGCTGCTCAGAGAAGAGCTCATTAAGTGACCCTGCATCTCCGTTGGCGATTTCAGGAGTGTAACCAATCTCTAACTCCAAATTCCCAGAATTTGTAGTACTCGGCTCCACTCTATGAAGACCGGCCACAGCTAGTTTTTCTGAGCCAACAATTAGGGCTCGCATATTCGAGGCCTGCGTATCTGACAAATCTAGATTAAAGGTGTCACCATGCTTGGGTGGGCCTTGAACCTCAATAGTTAAGCCATCAATTTCTAAGCGGGATTTGAAATCTGGGATAGAAACATCGCCCCCCCCCGTGACATTCCAAATGTTCTTATTGGCGTCAAACTTGACTTCGAGGGTCGCTCCAACGAGCGATTTAGAAAATCCCTCAATTCGAATAGTGGTATTACCAGTATTACCAGATATTCGGTTCAGTGTTGAGCCCTCAAGGCTAAACAAATCAGTACCACGATCACCATTCAGGTCTACGCCAGATCGGTGCGCCAAATTCATTTCTTGGACAAACTTTTGGGCAAGAGAATTTAGTTCAGTCGTGGTCACCGAAAGAAGACTTTCGGCCGAAATCAAGCCAGCCATTTGTCCCGATGAAAAGGTAGCGGCAGTTTGATTGCCATTTGAGTGCTGAAGAAATGCGCGTGTTTCTCCGTCGCGCGTGTCTAGGGAAAGTTTATTATGAGAGGTGCCATCCAAAAGCGTCCCCATGTTCCCTAGCCTACCCAACGACACCGATAGGCCACCATTGCTTGCATATTCTACCGAGATATCTGAAAGCTCACTGAGCGTTTCCAATAGGCTATCTCTTTTGTCTAAAAGTATATTCGGAGCTCCGCTCTTGTTGGCATGCCCGAGTATCTCAGTCTGTACCTGAGAGAGGTTTTTTAGCGTGGAGTTAAACTCAAGTGCCGTCAGTTCTAAAGTATCTTGTGTCAATTTCTTCAGATCGCTCAGGCCATTGTGCAGGCTAGCAAATTCCCGAGATAATGAATTCGCACTTGTTAGAGCAAGCTTTCTTGAGTTCATATCAGATGGATCCAGCGCAACGTTGTTGAGCTTCTCAAAAAAATCTTGAATGCGCGTTCCAACCGTTGCACTTTGCGGCAGTAACACGCTCTCCAGCCGTTCAAGCACCTCACCCTTTGACTTGGTAAATGAAAACGACGAGGAGGCGTGCTGTAGCTGCAAATCCAAAAATTGATCAAACGACCGAGTTATACCAGCCACACGAACGCCCAGGCCGCTCGTGTTCGAGATACTTAAGATATCAGCATTAGCTAAGCTAACTTCTACAACAGAAGCCTCGCGACGCGCGTATCCCTCGGTCCCTACATTGGCAATATTTTGGCCAGTGGCCGCAAGGCTCTTCTTGTAGGCGGTAATTCCAGCCTTACCGATATCAAATAAATCTCCCATTTGATCCCCTTATTGCTCTCTATCGGTTTGCAATTGGCGGATGATCACATCAGTGAGGCCAAGATTAAAACTTTTTCCCCCGAGCTGCGTAATTTCATTATCAAACATTTCTTGAAAATTATCACTTGCAGAAGACCCCAAAATATCATCACTTAGTTGGCTTTTCCGAGCTTGATCCAAGAACATTTTGAGAAAGATAGCCTCAAATTGAGTGGCAGCTTCCTGAAGATCAGTATCGTGCTGACCTGTCTTGGTAGCCATAGACGCAGATTTACCTTGTGAGGAAACCCATGCCGATTTCATTGCTGCGGAAGATGAAATGTTGTCCATTATTACAAATTCCTAAATTACGATTAGTTCAGCATTGAGAGCGCCGGCTTCACGTAAAGACTCTAGGATAGCCACCAGATCGGAGGAAGAAGCGCCAACAGCATTAATAGCGTCCACCAAGTCGGAAAGGGATACGCCGCTGCCAAAGAGAAATGCCTTGGCAACGTCCTCTTCCACTGCAATATCAGTATCCGGATTTTGTACGGCTGGGCCGGCGTTAGCATTGGCACCATTTCCAATCGCTGCAGCATTTGCCTGATCGACATTCATATCCTCTTTTACAGTAACGGTGAGAGACCCATGGGCCACCGCAGCCTGAGACACTTTTACGTTTCCGCTAATAACAATTGTCCCGGTCCGCGCATTAACAATGATCCTGGCTGGTGGTAGTGCTCTTTCAACTTCTAAGTTCTCTAAAACAGATACAAAGCCAACCTTCTGGCTGGGGTCAGTCGGAGCTCTCACCCTAATACTATTTTTATCTAACGGAGTTGCAGTATCTTCTCCAAATGCATCATTAATTGCATTCGATACGTTGAAGGCTGTCGAAAAATCCCCCTGATGTAAATTTAAAATGACAAAGTCTGTATCAAGAAATGCCGTTTCAACTAACCTTTCGACAGACGCACCCCTTGGGATCCGGCCTACCGTAGGTATATTTACAGTCATACTTGAATTGTCTGCGCCCTCCACTCCTAAGCCACCAACCACTACATTGCCCTGTGCAATGGCATAGGTCTCACCATCAGCACCCAAAAGTGGTGACAGTAAGAGCGTTCCACCCTTTAGGGATTCTGAACCACCCATGGTTGATACGGTGACGTCTATTGTTTGGCCTGGCTTGGAAAACGGCGGTAGTTCCGCGGTAAGCATTACAGCAGCAGCGTTGTCACCGTTAAATCCTTCAATTGTACTGGTAATTCCAAATCTAGCGACCAGGGACTGCATCGACTGCAGTGTGACGCCTGTATTGCCGTCACCAGTCCCAGCCAAGCCCACGACGATCCCATATCCAACAAGCTGATTACTCCGAATTCCAGCAAGCGATGTCAAATCCTTAATACGATCTGCATGGGCAACCGACATTAATGACTGCGAGGCGAGGAGTACTATCAAAAATTTTACAATAAGTTTCATGTTATCCACCCTAATCAACCCTCACGTTATCAAGGATCTTGCTATACCAACCCTTTTTACCGGAGGCTGCGATATCTCCAGCTCCGATATATTGAATGTTTGCATTTGCAATTCGGTCGGAGGAGACAACATTTTGCGCATTAATATCTTGAGGTCGAACAATACCGTGTACTCGAATGTACTCGTCGCCATTATTAAGAGTGAGCTTTTTTTGACCTAGTATTTCAAGGTTTCCATTTCGAAAAACACGGACAACATGTACCGACACTTGGCCAGTAAGCGAGTTCGACTGCGCTGAAGACCCGCTCCCCGAAAATTTGTTTTCACTCCCAGCTTTTAATCTAGCAGACAAGTCTGCCGCATTTGTTGGCAAATTGTTTGGAATAATCACATCTAGCATGCTAGGCAGGGTCACTGAGTTGTCAGATGTTCTAGAGGACGCAGCGTTTTGTGACTTCGTTGCTTGAAAGCTTTCGGTAAATGCAACCGTGATAATATCACCAACCATTTGGGCTTTGGTTTCCATGGAAAATAAATTGCCTTGAGCAGAATTAAATATTGTGCCCGCGGCCTCAGTCGTTTCGAGCAAAGGCATCTCGCGCGGGTACATCGGCTCAAAGTCGATGCTTCGCCCCTCTTCGATATGTTGCGTACAGCTCGCTAAAATGATTAGAAACGTCAGAATGAACTTATTCATTTCAATTTCCTATAGGTTATTTGAGATATAGCGCATCATTTCATCAACTGCTGTGATCGACTTTGAACTCACCTCATAGGCACGTTGAGTTTCAATCATGTCAACAAGCTGCTGCACAACATTTACATTAGAGCCCTCAACAAAGCCCTGGATGACTGAGCCAAAACCGCCATCTAGTGGCACGCCATCTTGCGGCTGCCCACTCTCCGTAGATTCTACTAAAAAGTTTTGACCAATTGGCAATAAGCCACGCGGGTTTCCGAAATTTGTCAGGCCGATTTGGCCAACTTCTTCCGCAAAGTCATTTCCAGGGATCGTCACACTCACAACCCCATTAGCGGCAATATTAATATTTGTTGCATCTTCAGGAATTTGAACCTGGGGCTGTACGACATAGCCGCTAGAAGTGGTCATGAGCCCATCAGCATTACGAGAGAAAGCACCAGCGCGCGTATAACCAGTCCGCCCGTCTGGCAATAGGGCTTGAAAAAATCCAGGGCCATCAATAGCCAAATCAAGCGAGTTGTCAGTACTGACCAAGCCGCCCTGCGTGAAAAGCTTTTGAGTGCTTACAACCTTCACGCCGGTACCCACCGCAAGCGGAGATGTCAGCGCCGTATCGTCTGCAGTCTGTGCGCCTGCTTCTTTTACAACTTGATAAAAAAGGGTTTCGAAATTTGCGCGATCACGCTTAAAACCAGTGGTGTTAACGTTCGCTAAATTGTTGGCAATCACCTGCATTTTGAACTGCTGGGCGTTTAGGCCAGTTTTGGCGACATGCATTGCGGCGGTAGACATTTTTTCGACCTTTCAACTTGCTTCTATTTTAGTAAAGCAAAGATCGTGCCAGGGCCGCGTCCTAGGTAGGCAGGCTCATCAACGTAGTGCCAGCCTTGTCAATGTCCTCAGCTTTCTTGATCAATTTCACATTAATCTCAAATTGTCTCTGCATATCCATATTAAACACCATCTCCTCGATCGCATTCACATTGGAGCCCTCAAGAACACCCTGTGCAAAGACGCCCGACTGATCAGGGTCCGGAACCGTGCCATCCAGATTTCTTATTCTTCCGTCCACGCCTTTAGCCAATTGAGCGCCCTGTGCCGCAGTTGAACCTAGGAAGCCAATGCTCGTAAAATCCCCTGGCAAGGCGCCGACCTGCAAAACCAAAACTTCGCCATTATCACTAACTCTGATTTCAGAGAACGCTGGCAAGGTGATCGGCTGAAGTGCGTCGGACAAAACTGCGTTGCCCGATCCGTCAACTAATGTGTTTTGAGCGTCAATTTCAAAGTCACCACGACGAGACAACGCTAATTCTCCGTTAATTGGCTTAATAAAAAAGTATGACTCATTTGTCATCGCCACGTCTGTTGAAACACCAGTACTTTGAAGCTGACCCGTTTCATTTGAAAAGACACGGCTGCCCGTCTCTAAGGGAAAGACGCGGGCCGTTGCCTCGTTCAGCCTAGATAAAAATCCAGCATTACCTTCATTGGGAATATCTTTTCTAAACCCAGGCACACTGGCGTTGGCCAAGTTATTGGCCAAGTCAAATTTCAAATCTGTCAGGCTGGTGATTGCGCTCAGCGCAGTCTGGACCATTCTATCCATAACTATAAACCCCTACTATAATCTAATATTGATAATGGTTTGCGTCATGCTAGTCGTCGTTTCCATAGCCTTGGCAGCAGCTTGATAGTTACGTTGGGCAGTAATTAGATTTACCAACTCCTCAGTAATATCGACGTTTGACCGCTCCAAAGAGCCCGACAAGATATTGCCAAAGCCATCTTCGGCGGCCTCACCTAGCTCGGGGTTTCCACTCGCAGCCGTTGCCGTAAATGTGGAATTACCAATTTGCTTCAGGCCACTATTATTACTAAAATTAGCAATAATAATCTTTCCAAGCGTCACGTTCGATCCGTTCGAATACCCCGCCTTCACACTGCCATAATTGTCAATTTCAAGGTTGGTTAGTCGACCAGATGCGAAGCCGTCTTGCGACACATTTTCAGCCGAAAATGGGCGAGCAAATTGCGTTGTTTCTGAAAAATCTACTGTAAGTTCAGCATTTGGCAGGCCATCATAACCAACACTTGTAACCGGACTAATGAGCTCCCCAGATTTATTAAAAGTTAATTCCCCATCATCCAAGTAGAGCGGATAGAAATCCGCAACGATATTGTCGGCAAAGCCAGCAGTATTGCTGGTTATTTCACCCGTGGGTGATACAAATAACGGGCGCCCCAGATCATCAGTGGCTTGAACTGGCGTACGCACCAAAGCAGTGTCGCCGATGCCCAATGGCACATCCTTGAGGCCAAATTTCAGTGCGCCCTTCACCTTAATTGTAGAACCATCTCCAGTAGATCCAGTCGTGAAAGAAAGATTGTTATCGGTGGCATTATAAGCAACCTTAACTCCACCAATTGGCGCTCCACTTACCGGGTGCCGCATTGCATTTATACGATCTTGAAGCGCAGTGGCGAGAGTTATACCAGTATAGTTTCGTTCTGGAACTTTAATGAAAGCACTCACCCCATCAACTACAACATTGAAACTATTTTCTCCACCCAGTTCCACAATTGAAAACGCGTTCTGCATATCAACCAAGGCCTCGTGACCAGTGGCCACGGCTGGATGTGAAGCCAGGCCCGACGCCTCGGTGAACCCTACTATGCCGTCCCGTGGAAACCCTAAAATTGTGTTTTTACCATCCCCAATTTTGTTAAAAGCATAGTCCGCACTATCCACTGGGTCACGCCCCCCAAGATCAGTAAGCTGATAGCGGCCGATGGCGATACTGGAAGCCGATTGATTTACGGTTACGCCCAGCGCAGTATTGGCGGCTAGGGCTTCGCCCGTTGTGCCACTATTAATGTCGAAGACATTGTTTACGGTATCAAATTTTACATCAATGCCGAAGCGCTTATTATTAGGCTGAAGCTCAGGTCCATCATTTAAGAAGGGACTTCCAAGAACTTTGTCATCAGTGGCAAGGCTCACGTCGCTAGTTTGACCAAAGGCCGGTATGCCCAGGCCATTTGTACCCGAATCCAATACTTGACTATAGACAGTAAATGAATTCATCCCAAGCCCAGTGCCAAGTCCTAACGCCGTATTTTTAGCATCAAAGGTTAGGCGCTGCTCGGCATCATCATAGGCCACTTGCAAAACGGAATTTCGATCGTCAACCCAATTTGTAGAGATAACTGCGGCATTCAAGCCGAGGGTGTTTATGTTGTTAGTAGAAGTCAAGGTATCTACTATGAGCGCATCGGTGCCAAGCCCAGTGGTGGTGTTTTGAGTCTTCAGTCTCTTTGCCGAGTCCCCAATTTCTTGAAATACGATCTTGCCAGTGTAAGAAGCCTCTTTAATTCCACCTATAAGGCCTTCAGTCCCCTCAAAGTAAGCCGCGATGTGGTCAGATGGCTTGGCCAAGACTGTAATAGCTGCCTCACCCGCCAACGCAGGTAGAACAGTTTTATCAGATACGATGGTAACTCTCCAATTACCCGCAACACCGGGATCCTGAACGACATTCGAAACCGCGATATCTTTCGTTCCAAAGCCGTTTGCGCCATCCGTAAAAAGTTTAGTACCTGCACCAAATTGCATGAACCGGACAGTTTCCGGCTTTAGAGGATCAGCTAGATTAGCGAAGGCAGTCTTGGGAATACTAAAATGGGTCTTGCCCCCCGTAATCGCATACCCTTGAGTAAGGTCCATCAATCCCTTTGCGTCATAGGCCTTCACTTCCGGCTTATTGTTATTATTCGAATATGCTACGAAACGATTTGCAGCGGCAGCAGTCGCATTAGCTTCGCTGTGCTTAATATTTATAATATCATTGCCAGTTGGTATTGCGTTTAAGGGGACAGTGACCGATCCGACGAGCTTCTTGAATATGCGGCCATCTACTTTGAGTTCATCAATTTTGGCCGTGCTCAACTTATCTGCGTCCGCAGGGTCTTGAATATATGCGTTCATAGTATCGTTGACCCGCATTTGTGCATGCTGGAGAAATGTATTCATTTCCAGGCCGGCCGTAACTGAGTTAATGGGTGCAACTATGGATGCGGCGTTTAGGTTCACTACAAATGGACCAGTCGCCAAACCTGTCGAGGTGCCGTCCCCTCTAGTGATTTTGAGGTCAATACTGAACGCATCATCGACCGCTGGTGTTAGCTGAACTTTCTTGTCATCACCAAAAGCCCCACGAACCGCTGTCTGCACCGCTTCAGCCAATTGCGTGCCGTTGTAAGTTCCTGGCGGGATATCGACTGACACGGGGCCGCTTCCATCCACATCTACCAAAAGAAAATCTTTACCCCAAAATGTTCCAGCAACAGGGTTAGCGACCCCTTGAAGGGCCTGATACTCCATCGTAGATTTAAACTTCAAAGGGTCGGTCACAATTTCTACAGTTTTCCCGAGCGCCAAGTGTGTTGTAACTGGCAGACCTTTCAACGTTGCAGGTTCGGAATCAAATGCAACCCCCAAGTCATCTGACTTATAAAGTGGAAAGCCCTTGCCTTCGAGAATGTAGGCTGGATCTGTTGGCAACGTCGTTTGATTGCCAAATTTGTCAATGAATAGAGGTGCATCCTGAGCGGCTACTGCTCGTGTTAGTGTCGGAGTAATGGCCAGACCATCCACAAACAACTTTGTATCATATTTGAATGTCGGATCGGCGATCGAGGGGTCTTGTGTCTTTATATAGTAAACTGTTGCAGACTGAGGAATGCCACCTCTATCAAAGATGGTCACGGCGGACGTCGCAGAATAAGTGTCTGGATCCTCCGCATCAAATACAACATCGGCAGCAATTATGGCTGTCTCCGAGGGCAAATTTACACCCATCTGAATACTAGAAGTTTCCCTTGGCTGCCCGAAAGAGGAATCAAGCTGGAGCTTATCAGAGCCTTGCAGGGTTTTATCCATAACTGCTCCATCATCATCCACCGGGTAGCCCAGTAAGAACTGGCCGTTGCTGTCTACGATGAAGCCATTATCGTCTACGTTGAACGCGCCATTCCGCGTGTAGACGGTCTGAGCGGCATTACCTTCCGCCTGCAATGCAAAAAATCCCTGGCCTGAAATTGCCATGTCTAGCGAGTTTGAAGAGGACGAAATATTACCCTGAGAAAACTGCTGAGTGATCGACTTGGTCAAGGTGCCCACACCGACAGATTTTGCCTGTAAGGGCGTAGATCCGAAAATATCACCAAACTCAGCCCGGCTCTTTTTGAAACCATTTGAGCCAACGTTCGCGATATTGTTAGATGTTGTTGAAATATCCGTCTGCGCGCCTTTGAGGCCGGTAAGTGCTGTGTAAAATGACATTAGGTCACTCCTTGTAAAAACTAATTTTTATTCTTGTCAGTGACCAATTTGCAAAATTCGTGCCAATCGCTCATCATATATTTCCTTGAAACCCTACTCTTTAGGGCTTCAATCATCTGAAGTTCACGGCTGTGCTGACATCCATCTCTCCGAAGTCTTGAACATCAATCAAGACCTGCTCAGTATCGCCTGAGCCAACCGAAGCTGACAAAACACGTGAATAAACTGAAGGGTTCAGCTGCTGCGGCCCGTCACCAAAATTTATGGTAGCGTCAATTTTAATTCGCTTGTTCGAATTTTGAATTTCAGTTGGAATATTTAGCCAGGAAAACCCAACCAAACCAGCGGCCTTCGGGCCCAAGTCCATAACGTCTAATTCCTCACCGGTGTCGGCGTCCGAAATTACGATTTTCGCCATACTTGTAGCCTGCGGAAGATCCAATACGCCATGTAGTTCACCATTTTCGTCAGGACGCGAAATGTTTCCTGGAACCAAAACTGAGTGCCCAAGTAAGTTAGCAGCCGTTGCAATACGACCTTGGTCAAATTTATCTACCAGCCGGTCTAAGCTAGAATTAACCTCTGAGATACCAGTGACAGTAGAAAACTGCGCCATTTGCCCAATGAAATCGCCATTATCCATGGGTGCAAATGGATCTTGATTTTGTAATTGGGTTGTCATGAGCTTCAGAAATTCAGACTGCCCTAAGCTATTCGATGTAGCCTTCGCCACATCGGTATTTTTCGATATTCCTAGTTTCTCAAATATAGCAGCCTGTGCTGCCGACGGATCTATTGATGACATGGTTTACCCTCACTTACCCATATTAATTGTTCGCATCATCAGGCCACGCAAGGTTGTGACCATCTCGACATTGTTTTCATACTGTCGTGATGCTTCAAGCATCTCGACCAATTCCTCATCAACATTTACCGCAGCGCTATAGATGAAGCCGTCTTTGTCGGCTTTAGGATGACCTGGCTGATATGATTTTTCTGCCGGACGATCGACTACGACAAGGTCATCAACATCGACCGTTGATATTCCAGTTTTTTGGATGTCATCCGCATAGGCTGTTTTAAAAACTGCCTTCACTGCCTTGTATGCTTCGGCATCTGATGACGCGACGGAGCGCGCATTCGCAAGGTTACTGGCGACCGTGTTAAGCCGAACCATCTGAGCTGACATGCCACGCGAGGCGATATCAAAAATATTTTTAATATCTGACATTCTATTCACCTTTTATTGCGGATAGTAGGCCATTGAACTTGCGATTCAAAAATTCCAGAGAAGTCTGATAGCGCATCACGTTCTCTGAAAATTCCATCTGCTCCACGTGCAGCTCAACTGTGTTTCCATCCTGCGACGGGTTCACTGACTGGCGAAATTGGGCTCCACCGTTATCCACTCCAGAATAAAACTTTAAGTGCTTCGAATTAGAAACTGTGACTGGGCCGACATCCATTCTCGCCTGTAACTCCTTTGAAAAATCAATGTCACGCGCCTTGAAATTTGGCGTCGCGGCGTTAACAATATTGGAGGCCAAAATTTCATTGCGCTTGGAACGCAAGTTCAGCGCGTTGGCGTGGAGTTGAATGTGGTTTGCGATCGATTTCATCTTTGACCATCACTTAAAAGGTTTCATTTGGTTCGTTTCTTGCAAGGACTGTGCCAACAACGATTGGAGAGAACTATGGGTTCCGAAAACAAGAAATCACTTTCACCCGCTATGACAAAAGCGCGTAACGCTATTCTCGCTCCGTTCGGGGACTACACTTTTGAGGAAGCGCTAAACGAGGTGGATATTTCACTCAAGGAGGAGAAAAATCCGAAAAAGCGTCTAGCTTTACTATCTGCGAAAAGTTGGATCATTCGCAATAAGGTACACGCATTGATTAATGAGCCATTCGTTTATTCACTCAACGAATTAGAATCGTGCACGATATTCTCCGCAGAAGATAACGACGATGATCATGGCGAAAAAAATGCAATTGATAACTTATTTGGCGATGACGATGACGATGACGATACTGGGCGTGTTGAAATTTCAATAGTGAAGTCAAAGAGCTTTCAGGGGGTTAAATACCTCAAAGATACGGTCCTAGAAGTTAGCATAGACGACGCAGAACGTCTCGTGGCTGAGAAAATAGCAAAGTATTTAGGCGATGCGTAGAGAGATACTAATTTTCGCGGTATCTCTAGTCACGCTATCTGGAATTTTGCTTTTTATGACGCAAAATACGCGTTTTGAAAGTACAGTAATTGCCTGCAAACGGCCAAGCGAAACTTTCAAAATTTCATTTGAAAGTTTGAGTAAATCGCCAAATATTATATTTGAAAGTGGAGAAAATTTAGCGGCTAATCTTCCAGTAGTAAATACAACGAAGACGAGCTTTGAGTTTCAAAATCAAGGCTCAAGCTTTCGAATCGACCTTGTAAAAGAAATTGCAACAAAGACCACAAAGGGAGAGGTAATTATTTATCGCTGCTCTAAAACACAGTTTAAAATGTGACTAAAAGAGTGGGTAGCGCCAAGAAAAGTCTTGAATATCTAATCGGAAGTCTGTGTCAATTTTTTCGATTTCACCGTCTGTAATATTTTTAGATTTCAAAATTTGCAGGTAAAATGTGATAGGTCTCACTGGTTCACCCCGTAGGCACATCATCTCAAGTTTCCTAAAATCCGACGGTTCAACAGTAATTTCAGCCTTTGCTAGTGGGCGGTTTGCCTGAAAATCCATATGTCCCACGAGGTGAGTGCGTTGAGACGCTTTGCTAAAAATAACGATACAATTATATGTTGGCAGAGATGAAATCTCGCAAGAAATTACAATTTCCTCATCTCTTCCTAGTCCCGAAACAGTAATTTCCGCACTGGCAGCCGTTAGCTGCAATTCCTCATTAGGATTGGAAAATGGAAGTACAGTCATTCAGAGAAATCCATCTCAATTTTTTTGCGTAAAGTTGCAATCGCAGCAGATTTAATCTGTGAGACCCGCCCAGTACTGACAGACATAATCTCGGCAATTTCAAACACATTCAACTCTTTAACGTAGTAGAGCTCAACAACCAATATTTGCTGTGGGTTCAATTTAGCAATTGCCTCTCGAAGATGGACTTTCAACTCACCGTTAAAGATTAACTCCTCTACACTTGGCTTTTCTGAGAATATGAAGTCTCCATAAAGCTCAGACATTTCATCAATGCTTTGGTTTTGATTTGCCGCAAAGTTCTGCTCCCGATTTGCCCACTCAGAGATGGAAATCCCTAGCTCATCTGCCACTTCATCAGCTTCAGGCAACCGCCCAAATTTCCGCTCTAATAGGCGCATCGCCTGGTCTCTGTCCTGCTTTTGTTTTATCGTAGTTCTACATAGGTTTGACGTCTTCCTTAAATAATCTATTATCGAACCCTTAATTCGCAAGCGCGCATAGCTCTCAAAATTTACTCCCTCCTTCACTTTATAATTATGTGCGGCCTCAATTAGTCCCAACATGCCAATTTGCAAAAGATCTTCAACTTCGGCAGACTGTTTAACGCGACCCGCATAAAAATAGGCATATTTTTTAACGAGGCTGGTATGGCTTTCAATCAACCGATCGACTGGTGGCAACTGTCTATAAGGATTAGTCATATTCAACTACCCTGGCTCGAACTAAAAAAATGTATGCCTGAACGAATTTCTGGTTCCGAAGCCTGAATACTTTTCACAATATGATCCAAACACCGCGATAGTTGCTTTTGTCGCTGCTTACCCAAAGCAAACGGTTGTCGTGCTATAATCGACTTAACAACTTCGGGCGATCCAGGCATCCAGCCAATCATCTCTATCTCAACTGCCAAAAACCTCTTAACAATACCCTTAAAACTTTCAAAATCTTTTACTGCTGAAACCTCATTTTGCGCCATATTCACAATAACAAAAAACTTATTGACCCCTTTTTCTTGGTGCAAGGCTTTTAGAAATGCATAGGCATCCATAAAGCTAGTAGGCTCACCTACCAGAGTAATAACTACCTGTCCCACTGCAGATGCAAATTCTATACTGGAGTTAGATGCACCCGCGGGTGCATCAACGATCAAATAATCTAAATCGGCCTCAAGAAAGTCGAGAGACCGAATGATTTTCCATCTTTCTTCAGTGTCTAAGTTCAAGGAATTTAGGGTGCCAGAACCACCAGGGATTAACTTTACACCAGGGTATGGATCGTAAATCACCTCTTCCATTTCACTGGTTCCAGCAAGAACATCGGAAATAGTTTTGTCGGCTTTTACATTCATCATGATATTTGCATTGGAGAGGCCAAAGTCTGCGTCCAAGATTGCCACCTTAAGGCCATTTTGAGCCATGCGAATGGCAGAATTGACCGCTAGCGAAGTTTTTCCAACCCCGCCCTTACCACTTACGAATGCTAATGAATGCACCATGATTTCATAAACCCTCCTGTACGATGAGATTATCCAAAAAATTCTCCAAAACCGAGACCTTTGCAAAATCAAGCCCATCATCTATGATCTTTAAACCTGAAAAGAACTGAACCTTTTGATCGCAGTCGGATATAGCTGAGAGCTCAGCTATCGAAACGTCAAAAAGATCCATTTTTGTCAATGCTACCGACATTTCGGGTAAGTCCAACCTGTCGAGTGAAGCCTTAACCGCATTGTAGCTTTTACCTACTTCAAGCGCGTAAACCACACTGACCTTTGGCTTGTTGGCTAACCTGTCTAGCTTTAGCAACACTGAACTTAGAACTTCAATAGGTCCTTCATAGTCAAGGATTATGCGTTGCCCACTCATATTTAAGTTTTGTTTTTTACGGAACAAAGACGTTATATTAGATTGATCATTCGATCGCAGCGCCGCCTCCATATCACCAGTTAGGGAGTCGCAAATTATTTTATTAACCTGATTTTCAATAAGTTCAGGCAGAAATATTGCAAGTTTTTTCGCTAGTATAGTTTTTCCAGAGTTTTTGGGCCCACACACCAAAATTATCTCACTCGCGTCAAAGTGTTTACTCTTGCCGCACACGAGAGATCTTGCAAAATCTTTTGCAAGGTCTCTAATTTTAGAACTTTCACTTGCTCGGCCCAATAATATTTGGGCAGACTTTTGGCTAAAACCTAGTATTCTAAACTCCGCCTCAGCGGGTATAAATGTTTCACGCTCTGAAATCAATTTTATCGTTGCATCTGACATAACTTGCAGGTCCGCTTTGATCCGAGCCATTGCACTATCAAACTCAAATTCCTTACTTTCCAGGCCTTGCTCAACGGAATAATTTTTTTTCTTAGCTTCTAGCTCTTCAGAAAAGTTTAGGGAATTATCCTCAGTTTCAACATCAACCTTTTGACCCTGCTTTTTTTTCTGTGACCTTTCCATAGCTTCTTCAACCCTATCAGGGTCATTCGTGGCGATGATTTCAATCATCCCATCACGCCGCTCCATTGAAAGTATCAAAGCATCGGCACCAAGCTTACGCTCAACTTCATCCATCGCAAGGGCGGTATCTTTTGCCATAAACTTTACTTCAGGCATGACACTCCCTCCCTTTTGAACATCACTTTTTTACTCAATTGCATCGAAGCCTCCCACAGTGAAGGCAATTTCAACATTTCGGTCCTCCGGTAGCTCAGTAAAACTAAGAATGTTAACAGAGGGTAATTGTGCGCGCACAAATTTTGCGACGTGTCTCCGAATTTGTGGTGCAACTATTAAAAACACTGGCTTGCCCTCCTTGTTAAACTCTTCAGATGCCTCATTAAGATTGGAAAGTATCTTCTTTGCAAGGCCTCCCTCCAGTAGGAGCATTTTTTCATCAGAATTTTGACGTACCGTTGTTAGGATCAACTGCTCCAATTCAGGCGCTAAAGTAATTAAAGGTAATGTATCTTTAAACTTACTCAATTTCTGGATCAAAAGTGGAATAAGCTTCGGCCTCAGTGCCTCAGCAATGTCTTCGTTGTCCATCTTTGAGAGGTTCATAGCTGATAGATTTTCTAAAATTAAACGTAAGTCCAAAATTGGGACTGACTCCTCTAAAATACATTTCATGATTGATGTAAGTTGGTTGAGGGGAAGAATTTTTGGGACCACCGTCTCAACCAAACTGGGGTGTGAGAGTTTCAAATTATCCAAGAGATCTTGCACCTCCTCCTGACCAAGCAAGTCAGCAGAGTGCCCATTTAAAATTTGGCTGAGGTGAGTGACCAAAACATCAACAGGCTCCACAATAACATAGCCTTTTAATTCAGCATCAGCTTGCATTTGTGGGTCAATCCAATATGCCTCAACACCAAATGCTGGTTCCTTTACTTTCAAACCTGGCAACTCAAATTTTGTATTATCCCCCGGGATAGCCAACTTTTTGTCCGAATAAACAAGGTCATCGGCAACAATTTTTTGTCCAATTTTTATCTGATATTGTGAAGCCTCCAAGCTTAAATCGTCACGAATTCGTACGCCAGGAACAAGAAATCCTAATGACTTCGAAATTTCTTTCCGCAGTCGCGTAACCTTAGGTACAAGGTTGTCCGATTTGCCCTCATCGACAAGTGCAACCAAACTGTAGCCAATATTTAAGGATACTTTCGACCCATCTTTGACGTCATCTAAGCCAAATTCCAATTCTTCTTTTTCGCTGGAGGCATCGGTGCCGCTGTCATCTTCGGCTTGGAGTTCGACCCCCGCGTTTCGAGCATTCCATGCGAGAAAGGCCGTGACTAATGCAAAGCCAATGAACAGAAGATTTGGCATGCCAGGCACCAAACCAAGCGCCAACATCACAAGCGAAGTAGGCACCCAAGCTGCAGTCAAATTAACTTGTTTTGTAATGTGATCAGACATGTTTTCAGAAGATGAAACACGGGTCACGATTATCGCAGTTGCTATTGATAACAGCAGCGATGGAATTTGCGCAACTAATCCGTCACCAATCGATAGAAGAATATAATTTTCCGCAGCCTGGGCGACACTAAGTCCATGTTGGGAAACTCCAATAATCAGTCCACCAATTACATTGATCGCAAGGATCAGAATACCCGCAACGGCGTCGCCCTTAACAAATTTTGACGCACCATCCATTGAGCCATAAAAACCGGCCTCTTTTGACACATCAGCACGTCGTTCAGTAGCCTCTTCAGGCGTCAAAACACCAGCATTCAAATCAGCATCAATTGCCATCTGCTTACCCGGCATAGCGTCTAAGGTAAAACGGGCCGACACTTCCGACACTCGTCCAGCACCCTTAGTAATAACGACCAAATTAATAATTACCAAAATCGCAAATACAAATAGGCCAACCGTATAATTACCGGCAACAATAAACTCGCCGAAAGCTTGAATAACCTCTCCGGCTGCGTCAGTTCCATTATGACCCTCAGACAGCACAATTCTAGTCGATGCAACGTTTAGCCCCAGACGCAGAACTGTTGCTAAAAGTAAAAGATTTGGGAAAGACGAAAAGTCTAGGGGGCGGTGCGTGTGTAATGCGACCATCAAAATTAACAGCGATATCGTAATATTAAAAACAAAGAACAAATCTAGTAGAAATACAGGCAGTGGTAAAACAAGCATTCCCACAAGCGCTAGAATACCAAGTGGCAGCAGCGATCCAAACATCTTTTTAAAGCTGCTGAATGAAAACCCTAAAGATTGAACTTGATCCACCTTAATCACCACTTTTCTGTCAAACAAATGACACTATAGAGCCCTGTTATTAAAGAATATTTCTCAGTACTTCTTTAGGAGAATTATTCAGACTTTAAAGATGCATAATCCATGCCAAAAAATATATTATCATTTAAAACAGATTGTTAGTTCAAAGTATTTGCTAGCAACCTTTGTGACATAAATTTGGCACGGTTGTTGCTCATTCCAAGCCATTAGGGATCACGAAAGGCTAAATTATGTCGCTCAAGAAAAATGCTACAATCGCTCTTTCAGTCTGCGCATGCGCATTACTGGCTGCCTGCGATGTGTCAAACTCAGGTACTGGTAATGTTTTAAACCCAGGAACAGTGGCGCGTCCGACACTACAATCCAAACAGGCTGGGCTAAAAAGTACTCAAACGCTCCTGGCTGAAAGAGTATCGAATAATACGCAAGACTATAGCGCCCCCGCTCTCAAGGCGGTCGGTTTTTCAGCAATCGCAGTTCAGCCATCGAAAAATTTAAACCAGCGAAGATTGATGGCAATGAGAGCTGCAAAACTTGATGCTTATCGCGTACTGGCCGAGCAAATCCATGGCGCCCAGATAGACAGTCAAACCACTGTCGCTGAAGCTATGCTCACCTCTGATGTTTTGAGTTCAGCTGTTCGTGGAACAATTATGGGTGCGGAAACAGTAAAAATCGAACCAAAGGGCAATGATACGTACATTGTAGAACTCTCATTGAGCCAGAGCCATTTGGATCGTCTAATAAAACTATACAAACAGGGTCTTCTTTAGAACCGGCGAGGCGTAGAGTTATGATAAGGGCATTAGCTACTTTACTTGTTTTAATGAACATCAGTCCAGCGAAAGCTGACGGTTCCTTAATTGTAGCAGAAGGTTCCGTTTTGCGAACCGCATCATTGCCAAATAAAGTTTATGAGCAGCGGGCTATAGCTGATGCGTTACAGTCTGTCGTACAATCAGGGGCACAGTCGCTGGAAAGCTTTTCCTTGGTCGAAAACGGCCAGATCCTATTTGATCAAGTTTCCGCGCAGTCTGATGTTGTAATCGGCGGATACAGGGTGGTCTCCCTGAACAGCGAGGGGTCAACAGTCTCAGCGCGCTTGGAAGTTCTATTACTGCCAGGAGGTGACTCAAAACGTTCGCCAACCTGCCGACAACCTGTGGGCTTGGGTCTGGAGCTTATATGGGACGGAATAACTTACAAAAAATCAATGCCATTTTGGTTATCTCTTGACGATGCCACACTCATCCACAAGGCTAAAGCTGCACTCCAAAATGATAGTAAATTCAATCTCCAAGCAAAATCCACTAAGATACAGCAGCCTAAGCTAGCATACTCGCTGTACGAGCCAGCAATCACTGCCACACCTGAACAGGCAAAATTTAAAATTCGTTTGGGAATTGAAGTAGACGTTAAAAATGCGTCTAATCTACTCAACACTTCCAAGACACTCGAAATTCACGCGAAAGCCACTTTAACTAAAAATGGTCGAACCTATTCGCAGTCTTCCCTCAAGGACGAATACGTTATTGAAAAGCGTAGCTGGATCTTAAATAGCTCAGCTTCAGCTCGCAATCGTGAGCAAGAGATAGGTGAGTTACTAGCCGAATTATCCAAAGACGCCACCCTACAAGCTATGCAGACCCTTGCGTGTCAAAACTTTAGTGGCTCAATTGCACACCGCAACGGAGAGCTGGAAATCGACTACGGTTTCCGCGATGGATTGATTGCAGATGACATATTTGTTGCCAGGGCCGCGGGCGCGCAGCGCCACTATTTTACTGTTAAAGATTTGTCAGACAACAAAACCACTTTGCATATTCTGTCACAGGGTCAGACAAAACAAAAATTTGATGGGCTAAGCATAAAGCTATTAGAGAGGTTTCAATGAATTTTACATTTATAAAAATTTTCGTACTACTTTTAGTACTTCCCACTTGTGCATTGGCTACAGAAATTAAAATGATCTTAGGCTCAGACCTTAAAAAAGCCGCGCAGGGTTTCTTAGAGCAATCCGGTGTTTCAAATGATATTATAATCTCCGAGAGCCGGGCCTTTTTTCCATGTTCAAATAATATTAATATTGCACCACAAAGGGCTGGGGATTGGAGCACATTAAAAGCCACGTGTGGCGATCCGGCCGGGTGGTCAGTGTCCATCAGAACAAAGCCAAAAATGGCTACAGATTTATTTGAACCTGGCCAGGTTCAGACATCCATAATTAAAGTTGTTTATGCCAATCGCAACATCCCAAAGGGCCATGTCATACAGATGGCTGACCTGATGCTAGGGCCTGCTGACCAGAGAACCGCAATGGGTGCCTATCTGAAGTTTGACGATATTATTGGGCATGAGTCCAAGCGCAACCTTTCTCGAAATACAGTGTTGAAGGTCCGACATATCGTTGCAGCCAGTGCGGTAGACAAAGACGACACCATTCTAATTGTTTCTAGCGCAACGGGGCTGCAAATCACTGCCTATGGTGAGGCTCTTGCAGATGGAAAAATTGGCGATATGATACTGGTAAGAAGTTTGTCTTCCGGCAAACAATTCAAAGCTACTATAATCGCCGAAAAAAAAGTTTCACCAATTACTAACATTAATTAAGCTTGTGTCGTTTGATTGATTGATAGGAGTAAATGTAATGATTAATTCAGTTGGAAATAATTTTGTTACCTCAAATGACCAAACAAGTGACACCATCAAAGACTCTTTGACTGTCGACAAAAAGGTTAGCGACCTACCTTCGAAGGAAGTCGTGAACAAATTAGATCAAAAAGATTTGACGATAAAAGATCAAGTATCGATGCTTGCTAATGGACCACCTGTGAACCAAGATTTAGTAAACGAGATTAGAATTAAGGTTGAGCAGGGCCGATATCCAATAGATCTTGATGTAGTTACTGAAAAAATGCTTGAGAGCTTTAAAGAAGCTCAGGCCTAGTCATGTCAAATTCTCAGGAATTGCTTTTAGAGGCACTGGGAAAAATGAAAGAGCATCTATCTCACCCCGAGATCATTTCTCGGGACCAAAACCCGTTTCTCGAAGATATAGTTTCTGAAATTTACCTCCTCAGCACTAAATATGCGGAAAAGCACAACGCAGGCCCCTCAGTCGATGATGGCAGTGAAGATATTTTGAACCAACTCAAAACGAAAATTTCATTAGTTGAGACAGAAGTTAACTCCACTCTTCAAAAACTTAAATTTTTAAAAGATATAACCCCTAAACCTTAATTACTTTTAATCTTAAGGAACGTTTCCGTAGCTTCATCCTGATAGGCAACGCGGTCCTCTATTTTTAACAGACTTTCAATTTCCGCAAGCATTTCACTTGAGGCCTGATTTCCATAGGCCTGTGATATGAGTAGCCAAATGTATGCCATTTGAAAATCCGGCTCAACGAACAAGCTGAAATATGTTTTGCCTAATCGTTCCGGTGCAGACCTATCGCCAGCCATCGCCTTATCTGTAAGTTCAGCAACAATTTCTTGTGATACCACATCGACCAGGCCATCTGTGACTAACTCCCGAATGTCATCAACCAATTCTAGCGCCGCCTCGTTGCCTGCCAATGCAGAGCGCCATGCCCAGTATAAAGCTCTCTTATAGCTCATCGGGCTTCCAAGCCCCTTGAAGTAGAGCAAAGATAAATTTCGCTGCGACGTTGACTCACCCTGCTCCGCCAGCACTGTAAAAAGCTCTACAGCAGTCTGAAAGTCTTCATTTTCAAACGATTTAACTGCATCCTCAAATAACTGCTCACTATCAAAATTATTTGCAACTTGTCCGGCAGCAATTGGAGAAAACATAATAAAAGTTATCGCCCAGGCTGCTATTGTTAACTTCATGTCTCTGCCACCATTACCAATTTTAGCTCAAGCAATCGTTTTCGTTTGGATCCGTCAGTCTGAAAGACTACCACCTTAGGTCGTTTCATATTTTCTTTAAAAAATTCTACAGAAATACTCTCTGGCAAAAATACTCCAGAAAGCTCTAACATTTCTTTTGGTCGATCACAAAACACTTCAAGAAAACGCTTATCGACCCAAGTTCGCGCCAGAGCTTGGCCCAATATATCTGGTAAGAATTCCTGAATTTGCTTATCATTCTCTAGAATTATATCCTGGTCATCAAAACGCGTTAAGCTATAATTTTGCGCATCCACGATCGGAGGCCTTTTTCTTTTCCTAAGACCACTAAAGCCAATCAAAAGAGAATTAAGAATTTTTTTCACTGTTTTTTGCCTATCGCGACCTGCGTATAATATTTCTCAACTTAATTAAGCTTATATCAAAATCACCAATCCTTAAAGAACTTTGTATGGTTATCATTATGATAGTACAGGCACGCTCGCGTGTTATTAATTGCATCACTTCAGATATAGTCATAGCATGAGGGACTATTTCTAATCAGTTGGGTTATTATGTCCTACTTAAGCTCTAACATCATTGGAGAATCTGAGGCAGCTCAGAGGCTCAAGAAGATTATTGCCTTGGTTGCGCCGTCAGACTCAGCTGTAATTATCCAGGGCGATACGGGCGTTGGAAAAGAGTTAGTAGCGGAAAACCTACACAAAGAAAGCCGCCGTAAAGGTAAATTTGTGGCGATAAATTGTGCCGCTATCCCACGCGAACTCATGGAGGCCGAGCTTTTTGGGTATGAGAAGGGAGCATTTACGGGAGCCGTCAAAACAACTCCCGGAAAATTTGAGCAGGCCAATCGGGGCACTTTATTTTTAGACGAAATTGGAGATATGAACCTCGAACTTCAGTCTAAACTTCTTCGGGTGTTAGAAAGTTCAAAAGTGACTAAGGTGGGGGGTATTTCAGAGGTTCAACTGGATGTTCGTATTGTGTGTGCCACTCACAAAGATTTAGCCAAACTTGTTGAAGAAAATAAATTCAGGGAAGACCTCCTGTTTCGTCTAAACGTATTTCCGATACAGGTTCCCACCCTCGCTGAGCGAACTGAAGACATACCAATGATAGCGGATCACTTGATAAGCCGAGGTAAAAACAAAACAGGAATTAGCTTTGATGAGAGTGGCTTTAAAGCGCTGAAGGCTCATGGCTGGACTGGGAATATCAGAGAACTGAAGAATGTCCTCGAGCGGGTGGGGATATTTTTTCCCAATCAGATTGTAAGTTACAAACAGGTAATGAGCCTCCTGCCAGGTTTTGATCAAAATCAGTTGCTGGATCATATCGCTGAAAGCAGCGAAGTGTGGAGCGCTTTGGATGGCTTGTCTGGCGCGCAGCGGCATAGTGATATTGGCGACTTAAAGCCGCCCACGCCAGAAAGTTTTGGATCATTATTTGAAACCCAAAACAGTGTTGACCTTCGACGGCTATTGCGCGACATCGAGATCGTATTGATCGCAAAAGCCCTGGAGAGGAACTCAAATAATACAAGTGAAGCCGCAAAAGATTTACACTTACAGCGCACAACGTTAATAGAAAAAGTGAAAAAATACGGCCTTTGATTTAGCTAGTAAGCTACTTCTTAGAATTCCATCCATCGACGAGCTGGCTGATATAAGATCCCGTAGACTTGGATGTTGTTACAAGTTCCTCCATTACAGAAAATTGCGCTGTGTATCTCGCCTGAAGTATCTTTTCTCGTTGTTCTAAATCAGCGAGTTTCGAATCCAATTGTTTGCTTTTATCATTATAGAGATCCAATGTTGGACTGTAAGATCCAGAAAATGCAAGTGTGCTCTCAAATAAATCAATCAATCTTGTTTTTGCACTTCTTCCGAGATAAATATCAAAGTCAGATGGATCGTTACTACTGCTCAAAAATGCAAAGCCAGGATATGTACTGCTTGTAAAAGTGAATGGGCCAGAACCTGAATGAGCAAGCGACCCAACTGAACTTGATGTCGCTGACGAGATCAAATTTTGAGTTGAGTTCTCGTAACTGTATTTTCCCGGATTTAAGTTAGATGAAGAAGAGTAGACTACTGAAATGTTCGGATCACTGGCGTATGCCGTATCGTGAGCTAAGGCATCAAACTTTTCTGGGTTATTTGTAAAGGTACGATCAAAAATCGTTTTATCAAATACAAATGATCCACCTCTTGCAGTCTTTATCCCAAGCTCAATTAAATAAACATCCTCGTCACCATAGCCACTGATTGGCGCCTTTATAAAGTTTGTGAACTGTTGCTTCACATTGCGGAGGTAAAAGTCATTGGCCAATACGCCATCTTCATTGCCAAAAAGGTCAACAAATCCAAGGCCGTCAAGATCTGACTTATATTTGTTGAGTTCTGAAATAAAGCTTTTGACTGTTTTTTGTATATTAGCTGAGGACTTAGATGAACTGACACGCGTTTCAGATGATTTGTCTGCCACCAAAGTAAAGCTCACTCCATTAAAAAGATCAGTGATCGTATTACTGGCTCTGTTGACGGTAACACCATCAATCTTTAACGAAGCGCCGACCTCTTCAACTACAGTGTTGCTTGCATGCCCACTTGTATTCATCCGATCAGTGGAATCGCCGGCCGCAGTAATGCTGAAATCCTGCCCCGACAGACCTGAAATTAACATCCTATAATCACCGTCAGTAGCTTTTATTAGTGAAGCATTTATGCCTGTAATAGCGTTTAATTGTGCCGTTATGGTTGTAGCATTCCCGCCGTCGGTATTGACCGTCACAGGGGTACCACCGTTGACAGAAACTGCTAAAGAAGATCTATCATAACTAGCAGTTGGCGTATTCCAACCGCTGACTGACATAGTCTTCGGCTTGGCTGTTACAATATCTGTAATCTTGTGATCGAAAATTCCCACTTTGCTGCGGTTAGCCACGGTAAGAGACACTGCAGTTGTGTCACTGCTCGTCAAAAGGTAATCTTCACTGCTCGAAAGTGCTGAAAAATTAGTTTGGCTCGATAAGATACTAGCTTTGAGGCTCGCCATCCCAGAAATTGAAGCCTCAACTTTGGCTTTTTGGGTGCTAAGTAAAGTTTTTGAAGAATCAATTTCAGAGTTAACAATGGCGTCAACAATTTGGGGAATATTATATCCTGAACCCTGTTTGTTGATTATGCTTACATAATCTTTACTTATTGATCCACTCATCGAAGCACCTCAAATTTTTAAACGACAAAATATTAAAAAATATTAGCTCAATATGTGATTTCGATCTCAATTCGGCGATTTTCTTCCCGACCTGCAGAAGTAACATTATCGGCAATTGGGTCAGTCTCACCCTTACTAACCGCGGACATCCGGCCCCCAGAAACCAAGCCCGTTTCCTCTATAGATTGAACCACACTCGCAGCGCGCGCAGCGGCGAGGTCCCAGTTGTCGCGGAATTTACCACCAGATATTGGGACATCGTCCGTGTGACCTGTGACAGTGATTTTGCTTTCAGGGCTCATGGCCGTTAAGGCAATTCGGTCTATGATTTCTTGGGCATCAGCGGTTAGGTCCGCAGTCCCAGATGGGAAAGCTCCACCAGCGCCTACAGATATAAACACGCTATCTTCACGCTGCTCAATTTCTATTAGCCCTTGCTCAATTTGTTGGTTCAGGGCAACGCTCAGCTCTTCCGTCGCCCTCGACGCATTTTCTAGCTTTTCACTATCTTCCTGCGACATACCACCGGAATTGGTCCCATTTTCTGGCGAGCTTTCATCCAACGAAGCCGCCAATTTCTGTAGCTCCGCCTCTAACCCACCAAATAGCACATCGCTTTCTGACGCACCCGCCGCTTGCCGCGCCTCAGCCAGAGCCAACATGGTTTGCTGCACCAAACTCTTAATGTCTTCCTGGGCCATTTCCTCCTCAGGAAAGTTTATGACGACGTTATCGCCAAGGGTTTCAATTTTTACCTCACCACTATCGATCGCCTTTTGCAATTGCTGCGCTAATTCTTTCGCATCGAGTGAGGCGTCACTCTCGCCACCCTGGCCGTCAAAATCTGATTCTTTATTTTTATCGTTCACTCCACCGTCGGGACTATCTTCAGTCTTCGTCTTCAACTCAAGTTCCGGCTTTTGCATTTCAGTCGTCTGCTGCCTTAGGGTGTCAGTGATAGCGGGCGTTGGATTTGGGCTAAAGTTTAATGAAATTACGGTCGTTCCTTTGGGCTGCTCAACGACGGGAACGAGCTTCTGCACGCCAAACGCCTCCCTGAGAGAGCCTGAGATTTGCTTAAATTTTGGAACGTTAAATTCTGCAAACGACAAAATCAGAACAAAAAAGGCCATGAGAAGCGTTGCCATATCAGCAAAAGTAGCCATCCAGGCCGGTGCCCCGACAGGCGGACAGGCCGGGCATTCCTGCTCCTCCTGCTCCTCGTCGTTTAGTGCTTCTTCAGCCATTTTTTACCGCCTTGATTTTAGATATTATGTTAAGCTGCTATTTCAAACTTAGCTTGTAGTTTTGGGGGTAATGTGGCCGCCATTTGATCTTGAATATTACGTGGACTGTCACTCCGGGCAATCCCCCTCAAACCTTCCAACACAGATTTGCGATAGCTTATCTCAAATTCAGTTGCGCCCTCAAGCTTTGCCACCATTGGCGCAAACATAACATTGGCGACAAAAGCGCCATAAAGGGTCGTCAAAAGTGCCACCGCCATCGCTGGGCCAATCGACTTAGGGTCACCCATGTTTCCCAGCATGAGCACGAGGCCAATCAGTGTCCCAATCATGCCCATGGCCGGGGCTAAGTCGACCCAGGCTTTGACGCAGTCCTTCACGGCCGCGTGGCGGCTCTTCATGGAGGCTATCTCTGAGTTCATCTGCTTAATTAATTTTTGCTCATCTGCGCCATCCACAAGCATTTGCATACCTTTTTCAAAGAACTTATCTGGCACGGGCTGACCCTCAAGCGCCATCATCCCGTCCTTGCGCGCCATGCCTGCAAGCTCAACCATTCGCACCACAGTCTCATCCAACTTTGGCAGACCTGGCTTAAAAACTTTCGCCATAGCCTTAAAACTTGAAAGAAAATTGGGCAAAGTTGCGGAGTACATTACAGCAAAAAAGGTTCCGCCAAAAACGATCATAATTGATTGATTATCTACAAACGGTGCAATCCCCCCCCCGGCGATCATCGCAGCGAGGATCATGCCCACTGCCCCAATAAAGCCTAGTAATGATGCTATATCCATAACAGAAACTCCTTTTTTCATCTCTCGGTATTCAAGAAGTGTACCACTTAACACATATCAGTGTATATTTTTATAGAAGAATGCATCAAAGTTAAAACAAATGGTCATTGAGGATCCAAAATAATGAAAATAATATGCCTGCAGGTGGCTATTTGGGTGTTTTATCTCACCAGTTCTGCTTCCGCCCAGTACATTGCGCAAGGACATAAAATTAAGGACTTAAAGTTGGGCATAACCTGGCTGCGATGCTCTGTCGGCCAGGCGTGGGACCCAAGCATTGGGAGTTGCACTGGTTCGGCAGTAAAAATCGACCAAACCCAAGTTGAATATGCCGTTTTTGAGGCCAACAGGCAACTCGGTGATACGTGGCGCCTACCCACCAAAGAGGAACTGGAAAGTCTGATTTGTGAGGCTTGCCCTCCACCCAAAATTAACGCCGAGGATTTTCCAAATATTTTATCTGAGGCATATTGGACCCAGGACAGGAATGCACTCAATTCTCAAATGTATTGGTCAGTTAATTTTATGACTGGCCACTCGTATTCAAGATTTTTTGGATACCAGGAGCTACCGGCATTACTTGTTATGTCTGATTAATTTAAATCGTTAGCCGGTATTTTATGTTATACTTATCAAGAGCATTACCAGCACTAATCCACAAATAACCGCGGCTGAAACTTCTACAACCTGTGATTTTGCAGCCTTCACATTAGCTAGATACGAAGTACGCGTCTTATCTACTCGGCTGTTGTATATCTGAGTGGCTATTTGAAATGAATTCACCAAATCTGACGTTAAATCCGACAGCTGAAGCCCTTGAAAATCTGCCTCACTGCCGCTTTTAAAGGCCTGCAAGACCTCCTCAATAGCAGTTTCAGCCAAATTCACCGATCTAGGCAGAGGGACGCCACGGAACAGCAAAAAGGGGCTCTCTGGATAGATTGCGGGTAGAGGGTTAACTGGTACAGAATTTATAAAAAGCCAAAAACATGTAATCTCGTCAGTCGTAAAAAACCTACTTGAAATTTCATGGCTGGAGATTTCTTGGCTATTCAGCGCAAATAGTGTTTCGACAAGTTTAAGCGCAAATTCAGTTTCAAGTCTCAATCTGTCTGTATCAGAAAGTACGTCTTCCTCTTGCGAGCCCCCTGTTTCAGGGTCGTCAACATTATCTTGATCTTCTTTCGCCAACTACGCCACCTCCGACACAAATTGTAACATGTAACGCCAGTGTAGAACACCCGATACTATTAAGCAGCCCAAAACTAAGTGTTCAGGCTGCTTTAATCATTTCACTTTTGTGCTTTAGGACTGGATCAAGGCCAATAACCCTTGGCCTTGGGCATTAGCTTGTGCAAGCATTGCTGTTCCAGCCTGGTTTAAGATTTGGTTTTTAGCAAGCTTTGATGTTTCGGCTGCAAAGTCCACATCCAATTTCATAGAAATATCAACGTCATTGGCAACAATCATTTGTGACGCTATTTTCATCATGTTAGACACTTGTTTAGAAATGTCCCCAATAATCGCAAGCTGTACGTCAGCCACGCCTATATCCGTTAGAATCGCAGCCTCGGCTGTGCCAGCGGCGACGCCAGCGGCGGTGGCAGTGACTGCCATGGTGGCGATAGTCTCTGTTGTGGTGGTTGCAAAATTACCACCAAAGTCCAAACCCTTTGCACCTGTCATAAGTACGTCATTATACTCAAGATTTGCCAACACGCCAGTATGATCAGCTAAAATAGCAGCCGCATCCGCCGTTACAGTAACTATGTCTTGAGCACTAATTAATGCACTGGAGGCCGCAACGTTTAGCTCCATAAGTTCATTCAGCATGCCCTTAAGTGTTTCTATACCGTTTTTAAAGACTTCCATTGCTTGCAGGAAATCTGTACCCGAAGCCATACCGGCCCTGAGGCCTGCGTTTTCAGAAATTTTAGATCCTGCAATCGCGCCCATTGACAGGCGCTCATGGGCACCAGCGGCTTGGAGGCCCGTAGCGAGCCGCCTCATATTGTCCCCTGTATTCCGGGTAGTCTCACTCAGTGCGCTTTGAATCATGTACGAGGCCGAATTGATATTCATTTTAACATTCTCCTAAAAATTAGGCTGATCTGCCTACAGATTATGTAAACGTCTTAGCCCACGAAATGTTTAGGCATTTGTTAAACTGGACCAAATGGAGTTGTCAGAATTTTGACTAATAATATATGTCAAATTGATTTTTTGTTATTGCGGTTACCTGAGGTTAGTATTCTCTTATCAAGGGAGTGAAGACATGAAACTAGATTTCAATATCGGCATTAGCCAACGCCAAGGTCTGACACTGACACTACAAGTGCAGCAGGCCATCAAGCTTCTGCACATGACAAATCTTGAGGTTAATCAATATATCGAAGAAAATTTCTTAGTGAACCCTTTTGTGGATATCAAGGATAATATCTCCCGCGATGACATTGCGGACCCCGCTGAGCCCCCTGCCAACATCACTTCAACTTCAAAGAGTATGGAAGAAACTCCATTTGGGGCCGAGGCACGAAAGACAAAAACCGAGATTGAAAACCAATTCGAGACAGGTGAAAGCTACAGGACTAGGAGTACAGTCTCAAAAGAGCAGAGCGACTTTGATCCTATTCAACTCCTTAAAGCGCAGGACCAATCTATATTTGCGTACTGCGGGCATTACATAGATAGCCTCAATCTCCCAGCCGCTGAAAGCATAGTGGCTTACAATATACTTGGCGAATTAGCTCCGACGGGCTGGCTGGACGCAACTGTCGACGATATTGCCAGCAAATCCACCGTCGAAAAAGATATGGTTGAGGCCGTGTTACAACAATTACAGATGATTGAGCCCGCCGGCCTTTTTGCTCGAAGTTTAGTGGAATGTCTGACACTTCAGGCGCACGACAGGGGCTTGCTAACCGGCACCCTAGCAAGCCTATTGAGCAACCTCCACCTTCTTGGAAGTGGCAAATTTGATCTTCTGAAACGCCGCTGCGGGCTTGATGATTTAGGGCTCGCAGAAAACTTAAAAGTCATCAAATCACTTGATCCAAAGCCAGGATTAAAATTTTCGTCGGAGGCCATAAATATCCGCGAGCCCGACCTCAAAGTATCTGCTGGTGAGGATGGATGGATTGTAACGCTTAACAAATCCACCCTACCAAGTGTCGAAATTCATAAGGATTATGGAAAGTCTCTCCTCAAAACAAAAATGCATGATGAGCAAAGAGACTTTGTTAAAGAAAAAATTCTAGAGGCTAATTGGCTGAAAAATGCTCTTCAAAAACGCAGTGACACTATGCTTCGTGTCGGCTCTGAAATTGTAAAGCGGCAAACAGAATTCCTCACACAGGGACCAAACGCCATCAAGCCCATGGTCCTCCGCGATATTGCAGAGGCAGTAGATATGCACGAAAGCACGATTAGCCGTGTCACCACCGGATCGCTCATGGAAACGCCACAAGGCACAATAGAACTGAAAGCATTCTTCAGCGTTGCGTTGCCCCTAAATGATGACCTTTCATCTCAGTCATCGGCCTCCGTTAAATTTAAAGTAAAGAAGTTGATCGAAACTGAGGCTGCACAAAATCCAGTTAGCGATGATGAAATTGTTGAAAAATTAAAAATAGAGGGCATTAACGTTGCGCGTCG
>Ga0209710_1000645_pt1 | contig 30478 bp, 30 predicted proteins | sample ArcticOcean_MG_C_5_FD_187436 | JGI IMG/M metagenome (GOLD analysis project Ga0209710, IMG submission 187436) | Marine microbial communities from western Arctic Ocean - ArcticOcean_MG_CB4_138 (SPAdes) (version 2) | ecosystem: Environmental > Aquatic > Marine > Oceanic | place: Arctic Ocean...
CCAAAAAAAAAAAAAACTCATTCATCATCCCGCAGCGTCTCCGTCCCCGCCACGTCCGCGAACATGGGCCCGGGCTTCGATTCTTTCGGGTTCGCGGTTGACTTGAAAAATGAATTGGTGCTGGAACGAGGCGCGTTCCAGATTGAGATTTTCGGCGAAGGCGAGCTTTCGCTTCCCAAAGACGAAACCAACGCGATTATCGGCGCCGTGCGCGACGGGTACGCCGCGATTTTTCCAAACGAAGGTGCGGGGCTTTCCCACTTTCTCACGTTAAGACACGACTGATTGCCCATACCCGTCCTGACGAAGGGACGGTTATTCCCTCTGCCCATTTCCACGACTGTTTACGTAATACCGCGGAGTACGGTATTTCCAATCCCGGAAATACCGCGGAGTACGGTACCCTTCCCAATCCCGGAACACACGTCACGACCGACTGACCCTTTCGGCGTTACTCGTACAAGCCTTGCCGATGGAGGACATAAAGTTCACCTGTATCAACCGGATTCCCCCGGCGCGAGGCTTGGGGAGTTCGTCCGCGGCTTTAGTAGCCGGCCTCAGCGCGGGCCTCGCGCTAGCCGGCCAGGACCTAAGCGCGCCGCAAACCAAGCAGCTTTTACTACAACTCGCGGCGGACGCGGAGGGCCATCCGGATAACGTCGCGCCCGCGATTTACGGCGGGTTCCAGGTTTCCATAAACACCGGCTTGCCGGGAGTCCGGAAATGGGTCACGCAGGCGATTAAGCTCCCGAAAGGCATGCAAGCGGTGCTTTTCATTCCCGAGTTTGAAAGTTTGACGAGCGAAACAAGGTACGTCCCCGCGTTTCCCAAATTATAGACTCCCTGTTTTACCTCTAACGCTGGTGACTGTTCAGACCGATTACGGTGACTGTTGACCAGGCCATCGTCCAATACACGCGATATACAGCACTGACTCTTTTCTTCGCAAAACAAAAAAACAGAGCGGCGTTACCCAAAACCATCCCGGTCGCGGACGCGGTGTTCAACATCTCCCGAGGTAAGTATTTCCCATTTACCACATTCCGCCGACTGATTGCCCATACAAGACTGACACTTTCTTTTATTTATCCGAGCCGCGATGTTGATCAACTCGTTCGCGACTGATAACTTCGAAGCCCTGCGGTACGCGTGTCAAGACGTGATTCACCAGCCCATTCGCGGCGCGGCTTTTCCGTTGAAAGAGCTCATCGACGCCGCGCTTTCAAAGGGAGCGCACGGGGCGTTCCTGTCTGGTGCGGGCCCGACTGTCCTGGCGCTGACGGGCGGGCACGGCAGCGACGTGAACGGCGACACGATGGCCACGTTTTTGGCGGTGGAGGTGGCGGACGCCATGTTGGCGGCGGCGGAGCAAAACGACTGCGCCGGCCGGGCGGTGATTTCGCAGCCATCCGCCACGGGCGTGGCGTGCCACAAGGAAGACGCGAACACGGAGTGGTGAGACGGGGTGGTTACGGAGATTAAGTAGCGAATGGTTTGTGCGTTTAAGGTATGAAAGAAGCGTCTGAAGGGTCTATAAGATTCGGTCGCGCGGGCGTCGTTACGCCGTCGTTCGTCTATTTATTCCGTAGACCATCCCCTACCGCCGCCGCCGGTCCCGCCGCCGCCTTTTCCCTTCCCGCGGCTCGCTCCAGATCCGCGCGCTCCGGTCCCACCCCCCGGGCTGTTCTTTCCACGAGGCGTCACCGTACTCCGCACACCCACGTTCCAGGCCTTACCGGGGGTCCCCTTTTTTTTACCGACGCCGACGCCTTTTGATGAGTTACTACCTCCCGGACTCTTTGAAGCGCTCCGGGCGCTTTTCGGGCTCTTTGCGTTTTTTCCGCCGCCCGACCCGCCACTCGCAGCGCCGCCATTTCCGCGCGCGCGTACGTCGCCCCCTCTCCCGGAAAAAGCCGCGGCCGCCGGCCGGTGCCACTGCGACTTGAACCCCCTCTGCGGGTTCACGGACAAGGTGTTGTTTTGGTTGCTGGGGTGGTTCGAGGCGCCGCCTTGGAGCCACCGCGGTTTTTCCTCTGGCGCGCCGCCGGAAGAGGAAGACGGACAGTCCCGCGCGAAGTGCCCACTTTGGTTGCACTTAAAACAAGGCGCGCCGCCGCCGCCGTCAAAGTTTAGTCTCGCGTTGATCCCACTCGCCATGTTGTGGCTCCCTCGCGGGGTTCCATTACCCATCCCACCCCCATGACCCCCCCCCCCCCCCGCGACTTCGGGCAGAAACGTGAGGTCGCCCTCCGTGGCGATAGCCTCGGCGGTGGCGCGGAACAAACTGCGGACCTCTTTGAAACGGTACGCCGAAGCGGTGATGTTTCTGCGAGTGTTCACGAAAAGCGGTTAACTTCTTGTGTATGGCCAAACAGTGTGTTTGGATTTGGGAAAGCCCCAACACGTACCTGCCAACCTCCTGCGGGTCTTCGCACAGAATGAACGGGCGCTTGCCGTACGGCCCGACGGTCACGACCACCTCCGACGCGCGCATCAACCCGGCGCTCCGGTTCGCGGCGACCGCGGATTTCGCAAAGTCGAAACCGTCCCCGCCGAACCGGCGCAGGAAGCTGGTCAACACGAAACCAAGGTCGGTGGTTTGGGGAGCTTTTTGGTCCACGGTTGGGGTACCTCCTTTTTGGGCCGTCGGAGTATTCCCCAAACCGCCCGTACCCTGCTTGTTCATTTTCAGGTGCGCCACCGCGAGGGACACTAACAGGTACCCGCCGCACCCCCCGGTGGACGCGTCGTCCAGGCCGTGCGTTTTTAACAGCTTCTTCACCACAAGCACCAGCGGTCGAAGCTCGGGAAACTCGACCACCTGTTGTTTGATCCAACGCACCGCTTTCAGCCCGTTCGTGGCGCCCACGGTGAGGTCCAGGTTGAAACCGCTGTTGTCGTTGCCCGTGGTGTGCGCCTTGACGATCGGTACCTTGGCGGTGTATACCCCGAGCGCGCGCACCACCACTCGGTCTTTGCGGAGCTGCTTTTCGATTTTTCGGAGTATGGAGACTAGCTCCTGCCGGTCGTGTTTGTTAAAACCGCCCCCCGCGGTCGCGGCGGTGGGTCCGACCCCCAGAATAACCAAGTCGATATCCGCCTCCCTCAGCGCCAGCCCGGACGCGCCGCTGCCGAAAACCTCCAATGACGCGCTCGGAAACACGCGCTGCACACAAGCCTGCACGGTTTTGCGACAAAGCTCTCTCCTTATCCCATCGTCCCTGTCACTTCCGTTCAACTCAGCGAAGGTTAAGATTTGGTCGTGCAGCCGCCCGGCGTGGTCGTCCAATGATTCGTCCGAGTCGGAGTCGGAGTCGGAGTTTTCGCTTCCCGAAAGCGCCGAATCGCTCGCTGACCGGTCGTTCTCTTGAGTTATTCTTGAGTCATCCTCGCCTGTTAAATCCACCACGCCGTTTTTCGCAGGTGTCGAGCTTCGTCCTCTTTTTCGCGGTCGTTCCCCAAGATCCTCATCAAGCTCGTCGTCGTCGTTGTTTAAACGGAAAGCCCTCGCCGCCGCGACCGGCGAAAACAGTTTCGATTTCGGACTCAACTCGTCGTCGTCGCCGTTGTCGTCGAAAACGGCAAGGGCGGTTGCGGGGGCGGGGGCGCTCGTGTTCGGTGCTTTGCCGCCACGAGTACCGACCGTTGCGAGAAGTTTGGAACAGTCAACTTCTGCACGTGAGGTGTTCGTTTCCGCGAAACGCGCGGTTGCGGCAGGTTTTTTCGCGCTCATTTTTTTGGCACCGCCCGAACTTCGAGTCAAAGTAAATTCCCCATCCTCGTCGTCCTCGTCGTCACTTTCCTCCCCATTTTCGTTCACCACCAGGTTCACCCACCCGTCGTTGTTGTCGTTCCACCCTTTCGTGCCCTCCGCTTCGTGCTCGAAAACCTCGTCGATTGGCGAGGCGTTTGGGTCGGCGACGATTGATGCGCTGGGGGTTCTTTGCGTTTTCGGTTTCTGCGTTAAATCTTTACCAATCAAAAGCGTCACCACGGTGTCGTCCGAAAGCGCGCCCATGGTGTCACGTTTTTTGTCGAACAAACCCGGGTACGTCAACTCTATTTTCACCGCGGGCAGCCGCCCCCCTGTTTTCCGGCTCACGATCTCCCGCAGTTTCAAATCCGTACACGACGACGAAACCTCCAGCGCCATGTCCTCTTTGTCTTTCCATCGCAACGTCAACAATGTCGTGACCCGGCGTCCTTCCGCCGTGTCACCCAAACGGAACAAACCACCAACACCGGGGCCCACGCACACGAAACCGTCCCGCACCAAACCGCTCAGCGCCCGCGTCACCCTGTCGTACCAGTCCCAGCGGTCCGTCAGGGTGTCGGACGCGTGCGTGCGTATCCAAGCACCCACTTGTCTCGCGCTGAAGAACGTGCCACTGCCGTCGCCATCGGCGGCGGGGTCGGCCCCGTCGTCGCCGCACAAATCAATCACCGGCTCGACCCCTTGGCCGTTCCCATTGCCCTGAAGCCAAACAAACGCCTCCGCCACCGCGCGGCGGTACCGCGCGGAGAGCATCACACGCGACCCGGGCTCGTGCCGCCCCGAGACCGCCGCCGCGCGCCACGCCACTGAAAGATCTGGCTTGGAAGGTGCCCTTTCGGCAGTTTTTCATTCTTTCGGCGAAAGATTCGAGTCTGTCAGGACTTTTTCGATTTTGGGACCAAAATGTGGACTCTTCGCGGCGCGTCCGCGCGGGAGGCGGTTTTATGAAGATGCTCGCCGCGAGAAGGGCGCCGTCGGCCCCACCAGCGGGGGAGCTCGTTGCTGAGTTGCCGGGAAGTTGTAAAAACGACAAATCTAAAGACTAAAGAAAGTATAAGTTTCGGTCGTCACACCGCGCCGGCATCATTGAGAATCTGAACAATCGCCGCGTTGCCAAAATGAGCGGCGATGAACAGCGGCGTCAGCGGCGTCGCGCCGTCATCCGTCGCCTTGTTGACGTCCTCGCCCGCCTCGATCAGCGCCCGCACGACCGCCTCGTGGCCCCTTTGAGAGGCGATGAACAGCGCCGTCGCGCCGTCATCCCTCGCCTTGTTGATGTCCGCGCCCGCCTCGATCAGGACCCGCACCACAGTCTCTTTGCCCTGTTGAGCGGCGATGAACAGCGGGGTCGCGGCGTTATCATCCTCCTTGTTAATGTCCGCACCCAACTCGATCAGCGCCCGCACCACCGCCTCGTGGCCATCTAGAGCGGCGATGAACAGCGGCGTCGCGCCGACATCAAACGCCTTGTTGACGTCCGCGCCCGCCTGGATCAGAGCCCGCACCACCGTCTCGTGGCCGTTATGAGCGGCGACAAACAGCGACGTCACGCCGTTATCCTTTGTCTTGTTGACGTCCACGCCCGCCTCGATCAGCGCCCTCACTACCGCCTCGTGGCCGTTTTGAGCGGCGATCATGATGAGCTTTTTCTCGTCCCACGGGCAGCCGTTCGCGCGCGCCCACTGCAGCACCTCGAGATGTCCGCCACTTGCCGCGTACATGCACGTGCACTCGTTCCACGGACAGCCGTTCGCGCGCGCCCACTGCAGCACCTCGAGATGTCCGCCACTTGCCGCGTACAGGCACGTGCACTCGTTCCACGGACAGGCGTTCGCGCGCGCCCACTGCAGCACCTCGAGATGTCCGCCACTTGCCGCGTACATGCACGTGCACTCGTTCCACGGACAGCCGTTCGCGCGCGCCCACTGCAGCACCTCGAGATGCCCGCCCCACGCCGCCCACGAGCACGTCCACTCGTCCCATAGGTAGCCGTTTGCGAGCGCCCAACGCAGCACCTCAAGATGCCCACCCCTTGCCGCCGCCGCGCACGTCTCTGCGTCCCACGGCCAACCGTCTGCGTGCAACAATTTCAACTCTTCGAGCTGTCCGCTCATCGCCGCTGCCTCACAAATGAGTTCTTGACGCGACAAGCGCCCTCCCCGTTGCAGGCGCTGCACCATGCTCAAACATCCAAGGTTCACGGCTTTAGATTCAACAAGCTCTTCAAACCGAAGCCCCGTCGCCGCCACCGCATCGCGCAGCGGGATCGTCGAAATTCTCAGATCTAAGAACGTGCGTGACCACGATGTCGTCGAGAAGGCCCGGGATGGCGTCTTGCGCGTCGGCAAGGCTCGCGGGAGTAGTGGCGAGAGCGGGACCACCGATCGCGGCAGTCATGGCGGTATGCGTGACGTCGGAGGACATGTGAAGGGTGTCGTGTGCGCGCGGTTGTGCGTCGAGGCTTCCGAGAGAGCGGACAACGACGGAACGAAATATTATCGATTTTTCGTTGCAGGTGTTTTTTCTGTGCGCCGCGACCGGGAGGGGAAGTTCCGCGAGGCGAGTAGACGTGTGATGAGCAACTGTTACCTTATTTTATCGCAAAAAAACACCCCCGTAAATCACCGTTTCCCCTCCGTCTCCCAGTCCTTCCCCTTGAAATACGCGTCCTTCATTGTTTTCGCCGCTTTCCAGTAGTGCTCCACGTACGTCTTCGCCGGGTCATTCCAACCCCAGTCCTGTTTCATGATGTTCCCGACCATCTCGTCCCACTTGTGCCGCTCCGAGTCGTAGGTCATCAACGCCCTGTCCAAGGCGTAGTTGATGTCGTGGTCATTGCTTCCGTCGAAGGAGAACCCGTTTACGTTCAAGCCGGCGTCGATCGCGCGCTGGGTGTCTTCGTCGACGTCGAACACGGTGTCTTTCAGCCCGCCGGTGCGTCTTACGACTGGTACGGTACCGTAACGCATGGCGATCATCTGCGTGAGGCCGCAGGGTTCGAACATGGAAGGCACTAACAGCATATCTGACGCAGCATAGACAAGGTGACTCAGCGGCTCGTCGTACGCGAACACGAACCCGCTCTGCCCCGGAAACCGACCGCCCACGTCGTACGCCATCTTGTTGAAGTCGTTCTGGGAGGAGTGGAAAGGAAAAGGGAAGAAAAGTGTTAGTCTTGTGAGGCCATTTTCGTGACTTTCACGACTTGTATTGCACAAACAGTGTACCGTTACTTTCCTCCTGTACGTAAAAGAGGGTCCGTAAACGTTGTGTGTCGGATTTGAGAAACCCCCGATGCGTACCTGCACGTTCCCGTCCGGCGAGCTCCCCAGCAAAACGAACTGCCCGCCCTTTTCAAGCGATCGCCAGCACGCGTGCTTTATGAGGTGGATGCCTTTTTGGTGCGTCAGCCGCGCCACCACGCCTATCAAAGGCTTGCTCTCGTCAAACTCCATCCCCAGCCGGGTCGCGAGTTCGCTCCGCGCCGCCGCCTTGCCGCGCTTGAACGTCTCGGCGTCGTAGTTCTGATACGACAAAAAAAAAAGGGTCAGTCTTGTAAGGCCACAAGTATCCCGGGATTGGAAAGGGGTCCGGCGTCGTGTGACCGGGCGGTAAATTGACACAGTGCTGTGTCATGACCACAGTACGCCAGTAAGAGTTACTAGTACGAGTAAACAGGGAAGGGTAATCGGGACGAGCAGGGAGGCGGAGGAACGGGTTTTAAGTGGGAAAGTTCCTTACCAGGGGTACGAAGGTATCAGTCAACGGGTCCCACAGCTCGACGTCGATGCCGTTTCTGATGCCGACCATCTTCTTCGAATCCCCGCTGATGGCTTTGTGGTTGCTTATTTCGGTGGCGTAGGTAGGCGACACCGTGGTGGCGAACGTGCACTGTTTCATCGCCCGGCCGATCAAATCATCACCGAACTGCAGGTTGTGAATCGTCAACACCGTCGCCGCGCCCGGGGGAAGGCGATTTTTCCTCGCGAAGCAGATGTGCGACGTACTCCAGTCGTGCACGTGAATCACGTCCGGCACGTCGTTTGCGTGTGTTAGGTAAAGCAACGCGCAGTCGCTGAAGTACTCGAAACGCACGTGGTCGTCGTTTCTTCCGTAAATACATCCCACGTCGAAGTGCCCGGTGTCGGGTTGCAGGAAAGTAACCGGGACGTCCGCCACGACGCCTTTCCAAACCGCGCACCCGCCTCTCGACGCTTCGAAGGAATCCACCTTTTGCAGGTTATCGATTTGATCGAGGTCCATGACATCGTACTTTGGCAGAATCACCTCCACGCTGTGGCCCATCTCTATGACGGCTCTTGCGAGCGCGGTCACGACGTCACCCATCCCCCCCACCTTCGCGATGGGCGCCATCTCCACGGCGACGTGTACGACGCGCAGCACCGGCTTGTTGTCCCCCACCGCGCCGTTGATGGACTTGTGGTAATCCAAGCCGTCCCTACTGTCGTACCGCCCCGCCATCAACCTCGCGTCGTCGGTGAACACAAAGTCGCACACGTGCGCGTCGGGTGGTATTTGCACCACCGCAACCAGCGCGTTCTAAGATAAATAAAAGAAAGTGTCAGTCTTGTATGTGAAAACAGTCCTGGGATTTGGTAAATGCAACACGTACCTGCGCATCGTCGCCGCCCGGGGGGGTTTGCGCCGGGACCTGGAGTGTGAAGAAAGTGTCAGTGTCATATGAGCAAACAGTCTCGGGATTTGGGTTTAGGGTTTAGGGTTTACAATACGTACCATGCGCGTCGGGCCGAAGTTCAATGGGTGGTTCCAACGGTTCCACCCGCCTTGCACGAAAACGTCGGGGGCGTTTTTCAGGGGCGCTTTTGCGTGGAAACAAAAGGGTCAGTCTTGAGTCAGTCGGCGAGTGTGGGTGTACTGTATTGGGCGATGTATTGGACGATGTATGGACAACAGTCATTGTAATCGGTCTGAACAGTCACCAGCGTTAGAGATAAAACAGCGCACTTGCGATGTGTGTGGTGCACAGTGAGTAGTCACGAACGGGCCGGTAAACAGGGAGGCGGATTTGGGAAACGCGCGAGGCCGTACCTTTCGGGTCCAAGTCCATCGCGCCTCCGCGGTAGAAGATCTCGATGGTCTGGCCCGCGACCGGGTTTTCGGGAAAAACAACAACCTTGGCGGTGGCGAAGGACTCTTTCTTCTTTTTGTCAAAGCCCCTTCGGCTGACGAACTTTCTCTCCGCCGCTCGACCCGCCTTTTCCGCGAACTGCGCGTCCAAATGCCCAAACTCCCGCTCCAGCGCGAGCTCCCGTTCCTTGACGTGGTCTATTTCCACGGGCGGTGACCCGTCGTCAGCCCCCACCGGCGAGTGGTAATCCTTCCCGCCGCTGTTGTCGTACTCGCCCTCGCCGTCGGAAAACACGAAATCCAACACGCGCGCGGGGGGGGGGACGAAAACTGGCGAGGGGAATGGAAAAAGGTCAGTCTCGAGTCTTGTATTTAGGGTTTGGGCGATTTATGCACAGCGGGCAAACAGTCTTGGTGCACTTCTCGTGGTGGTAAGACTTGCGTAACTGCACTGCATACAGGGCATCAAAAGTGTCAGGATTCGGGAAAGCCCCAACACGCACCTGGCTCCGCGATCCACCAGTCCCCGCCTTGGTCGTTGAGCCAGAGTTCCGCCCGCGACGGGTGGTCGTGCTGCAGGGGCCGCATGCCAACCTGCCGCGGCTCGCCTTGCCAGCCGTTGTACCCCAGGTGCATGAACAGCTGCCCGCTCTCTCCAAGGCCGTTTGGATTTTTGCGGTTGTATATGATCGCGCTGTCGCCGTTGCGCGGACCGCCGCCCAGCCAGTGGTACACTGAGGGTAAAAAAGAAAGTGTCAATCTCGTACGGGAAATCAGGAAGGCGGTGTGTGTCGGGTGGGAAAGTTCAGTACCTTCTTTCACCGAAGACGACACGACCACGACCTGCGTCGTCGCGAACCCCTCCGCTTCCTTTCGCCGCGTCGCCTTGCGCGACGCCAGCGCAGAGTGGTACGCCTCCGCGTACACGGTTTCCATTGTTTTCATGGAGTCGATTGCGGACTCAGTTTGCCCCCCGGGTCGCGCCGTCTCGCCGACCTCGCCCTTCAGGGCCATGACTTCGTTGAGCAAATCTTCGAGTTCGAGCTCCTCGGTGGTTTTGTCGCTCGGCTGAACCGGCGGGCCCGCGTTGGTGGGCGCCCGCGCTCGGCCCGGCGCGCCTGAGATAAATAAAAGAAAATGTCAGTCTTGCATGGGCAAACAGGGAGGCGGGATTTGGGAAAGGCCCAATACGTACCCGAGGCGGCTTGCGCGGCGAGGATGTGCTCCGCGCTGGCACCAGGGGCGTGCTCGGGAAGAACCTCTAAGGGTTGCTCAGGCTCTTGCGACATTTGAGGCTCTTGCGACATCATTTCCACAATCGATTGCCCGTTTTCCCGTTGCCCGTTTCGCAGCGCAAAAATCTCGGCGTTTTTCTGCTCCAGCGCGACCTGCAGTTTCGCGATCTCGTTCAAAACCCGCTGGTCCCCTTTGGCTTCACGAAGCTCAGCGCTGGAGCTCAACTCGAGCTCCGCCAACGCGGTGTCAAGCTCGCTCCGCACCGACCCTAACGAGTGCTCTAGTTGGCCCACACGGTTCTCCGCCGCGTCTCCGCGTTCGCGCTGTTGTTGGGAACGAAACGCGTCAGTCGCGAGTCGGCGAGTGTGGGTTCGTAACTTTCGTAACTTGTATGAGCAAACAGCCGGCGTAATCGGGCCGAACAGTCGTCCGGGATTTGGGAAACGCGCAATACGCACCTGTTGCTTTAAAACTTTCTCCAGCTCCGCCGTGGCGCTCGCCACCCTTTTTTCAAACTCAATCGCCAGCTCCATGGGGTCGTTGTTTTGCAAATCGTTGGAAACTCGCTGCGCCTCATCCGCGCGCTGTTCCGCATCCTCCTTTTCTTTCACCGCGGTTTGCAGCGCCGCCTCTGCGTGCGCCTCTTTCGACGCCATCTCCGCCAGCGTCTTGTCCAGCTCGGCTTGAAGGTTTTTCGCGTGCGTCTCCGCGGACGCCACGGCGGTCGCGGATTGCACCTGGAAATTCCGAAGCTCCTGCCGTACCTGTTCGACTTGCGCAACCGAAACCTCGTTCGCCTCGGAAACCGCGTTCGCGACCGCGACCTTCTCGTTCGCGACCTGCTCAACCGCCTTGCGTCGTTCAGAGTCCAAGTCCTTCAAAGCCCCAATCGTGCTGAGCTCGGCGTCCGTCAGCGCGTCAACCGCGGCGTCCCGCTGTTTCTCAGCCGCGGCGCGCTCCGCCTTGGCCACGGTTTCCCTTGCCGCCGCCGCGTTCGCCTCCGCCTCCGCTTTCGCCGCCGCGACTTAGAGATAAAAAAGAAAGTGTCAGTATTGTATGGGCCATCAGGGAGGCGGTGTGTGGTGATTGGGAAAGCCCCGCACCTTCCCACTTCGCCGCTTCCCTGGCTTCCTGTTTCATCTCGTTCGCGTCGTCCCTCGCTTTTTTGATTTTCAACGCGGCAGCGTCCAGTTTCATTTCGAAATCAACCTTCGCGGTTTCCAATTGAATTTTCGCCTCCTCCTTCGCCAGGGCCACGGCTTCTTCCCGCGCTCTTCGCGCTTCCTTGATTTGCTCATTCGCAAACGTCTCCGCGGCTTGAATGGACTCATCCGCCGTGAGCTGCGCCTCCTTCCGCACCAAGTCAACCTCAGCCTCCGCGGCTTCCGCTCTCAGTTCAATAGACGCGATTTCAGCCTCCGCGTTTCTCTTCGCCTCGCTTCTCGCGTTCGCGATTTGCGTTTGGAAATCCGCGGTGAGCTCGTTGATCCTTTTATCCGCCGCTTCTTTGATCTTCTCGACTTCCTTTTCGCTTTCACTGGCTTTAAGTAACGAGCTCTCCACCTCTAGTTCGGCTTCCTCCACGGCCCGTGCCACCGCGTCCTTCGCAGCCGCGATCGCGGCTGAGGTTTTCGCCGATTCCTCCTCACGCGACCGCGCCTCGGCGATTTCAGACGCGGCTTTTTCCTTCGCCGCGGTGACCTTGCGAAGCATCTCACCCTCCATCTCCATGATTGCCTTTTGCGCTCGTAACTCCGCCGCCTCCACCGCGCGTCGCGCTTCTTCTTCCTTCTCCGCGACCAGCACCGCGGCCGCCTCTTCTGCAGCCGCGACTTCGATCCGGGAAATCTCCTCAGCAGCGTTCAGCGCTTCCTCCGCACGCGCCTGTGATTGTGAACGAAAAGTGTCAGTCCCGTGTTGGGCGATGTATGGACAAACAGTCACCAGCTGAGAGATAAAGCAGTGCCAGGATTTGGGAAACGCGCAATACGTACAAGTTCTTCCACCAGAATCTCCCTCGCCTCCAACCGCGCGCCGTCCTGCGCTTCGTTCGCGCGCCGCGTGGCTTCCTCAAGCGCGGTTTCCGCCTCCGCGATTCGCGCCTCACTCGTGGCTTTGACCTCGTTGGACAGCTTCTCGTACTTTTCCCGTTCCTGCCGCGTGATTTCCTCCTGCACGATTTTCGACGACTGCGTGTCTCGCTTGGCGTTTACGATTTCTTGCTCCGCCTCGGCGGTTTTCGCGGCGGCGGCGGCTCGCGCCGCGTCTATTTCCCGCTGCGCATTCTCCTCCGCCAACCTGATCTTCGTCTCCATCGCCAGTTCCGCTTCTAGTTTTGCCGTGCGTGACGTCTCCGCCAGCGTCTCCCACTCCGTCATCATCTCCTCCGCATCACGGACCCGGGTATCCTGAGAGATAAAAAGAAAGTGTCAGTCTCGTATGGGCAATCAGGGAGGCGGAATGTGGTGATTGGGAAATACTTACCGCGTCGAGTTTGATTTGACGCAGCATCTCCTCAATCGCCGCTTTCTTCCGCTTCACCTCCGCCACGGCTACTCTACTTTCCTCCTTCGCCCTGTCCCGCTCGCGCTCCGCAGACGCCACCCGCTTCGCCGCTTCCTGCCGAATACGCATCACCGCGTTGTCCATGTCACTCACCGCCCGCGCGGCGAATTGGGAAACCTCTAACTCAGCCGCCACGGCTTCCTGCTCGGCGGCGAACAACGCCGCCGCCGCCGCCGCGGACGCGTCTGCGTCGCCGTTGTGTTCGCCTGAAGAATCGGGCGCCGCAGGGGCGGGGGCTTGGTCGTCACCGGGCCTGGGCACGTCCGGGCCACCCAAATTCTGGCCCTCGCCGTATACAAACGACCCGGGTTGTTGGGCGACCGGGGCGGGAGGCGCTCCGGTTCCCGGTGGTGGGCCTTGACCTTGAGTTGGGGGCGGGGGCGGTGGCGGCGGTAATGGGGGCGCCGGTGCCGGTGCCGGAGCCCGGCTCTGGCCGTTCCGTGACGCGAGCTCTTCCTCCCGGTTCGCCAGCCGTTTCGCGAGCTCCCGCGCCGCCTTCACGCGCTCCGCCACGCTCTTCATCACCTCGCTTTGCCGGTCGTACCCGTACCCACCCCCGTCGTCGTTCGCGTTCCCGTCATCCCCAACCGCGTGTGGGACGACCCGGCCGCCTCTCCGGGTACCGAATTTGTGTCGCGGAGGTTTGTGTCCATCGGAACCACCGGGCGGCGCGGGGGTCACGGTCGTGGCCGTGTGACCACCCACACCACCGACAGTACCCGCCACACCACCCGCGTTAGCAGACCCGGGTTTCCACGAAGCGGCGGCAACCACTCGGGTACCCCGCGTCCAAGCCACCGGGGATGACGACCGCGTGGCTCGGCGTCGCGTGGTTTGGCGGGTAAAGTTTTTAGCGACCGCACAACCCGCCTCGCCAATCAACGCACCACCCATCGCCACGGCCTCCATGGCGTACCTCGCACCAAAGGGATTCACGCAAACAAGGAAGTTTTAAGCGAGATCGCCCGCAACCCGAGTTCGCGCCAGGTCACACGTTTTCAACCGGCGGAACGCGTGCGCTTTCACACCGGGCGTGATCGAGCCAAACACGATTTCCCGCGATCGCAAAACGAGATCGAATACGATCAACACACCACACGCGAATACACAAGCCGCGCGCGGTGCTCTGCCGTCGTGACGACTCACGGCAGAGCACGTACCCGCGTAATGACACACGGTTTTTTGACTTGTTGTTCGTTTGTGGCGACTCAACGTGTGCTTTCAAACTGCCAGGCTGCCCACCGGATAACCCATTTGTGGTGCTCGAGGTCTAATCTATGGTTCACCGACGATGTCGTACATCAAGGAGGGTCACACGCAGGGTCTTTCTCCGATGAAAAGTTCAAATTTCCTTTGCATTTTTTGGCACGGAAGAAAAAGAAAAGCACCACTTGGCACATTGACGTCCGCTTCGCCCATCACATCGCGACGCACCGCACCCACGCACGCGTCGCACGATGCCGCTCATCTACGCGTTCGTCGCCCGCGGCCCCACCGTGCTGGCGGAGCACACCAGCCACAGCGGGAACTTCGCCACGATAGCCGCGGAGGTAAGTGCCTGTCCTGTCTCCTGGCTTGCGCGTTAAAGATCAGGAGGCACTGAAATGAAGGGTCGTTGGGGAAAGTGAAAGTCCAAAAGCGCGCGGCGACGGCGTCTCCCCGACGTCGTCCTTGTCGTGTCTCTCCACGGCTCGGCCCCGGCGAGTGACAAAAGCGCGCGCGCGTCGGTGTCCTCCTTCAAACGTGTCCACGTGTCACACCGCGTTTCTTTCGGGTGACGCCCAGGCCGAGACGGCGAAGACCAGCACACGCCAAACGGCCCCTTCGTGCCAAAAGAACATTGTGCTGACCAGATCTCATCTCATTCTTTTTTAACCTCCTCCACGCAGACCCTGCCCAAGATGATCGACCAGCTTGCGAGCCAGAAGAAATTCACCCTCGTCGCGGACGGGCACACGTTCAACTACCTGGAGAGCGACGGGTACGTGTTCCTGTGCGTGGCGGACCAGGCGTTTGGGAGGCAAGCGCCGTTTGCGTGCTTGGATAAAATCGCGAGCGACTTTTCGAGCTCGCACGGCGCGGCCGCGCGGGACGCCATCGCGCACTCCCTGAACCGAAGGTACGGCCGTAGGGGTTTTCCCAAATCAGGCGGCACACTGTTTTACCTCTAACGCTGGTGACTGTTCGGACCGATTACGGTGACTGTTGTCCATACATCGTCCAATACACGCCCAACACGCGACTGACACTTTTGGTTCACGATATCAGCTTCGCCCCCGTGTTGCGACAGCACATGGAGTACGTGAGCCACAATTCGGGGGAGGTGGACAAAGTCTCGAAAGTCCAGCAGCAAGTCAGCGAGGTGAAGGAGATAATGATGGACAACATCGAGAAGGTGCTTGATCGCGGGGAGAAGATCGAACTGCTGGTGGACAAAACCGAAAACCTGCGGGTACGTATTGTATTTCCCAAATCCCAAGACTGTTTACTGCCCCTCTGTGACTATTTACTGTGCACTACATACATCACAAGTGCACTGTTTGCTCATACAAGTTACGAAGATTACGAAAGGACTGACACTTTTCTTTTACAATCGCAGTTCCAAGCAGATAACTTTCACAAAACGGGCCGCGCGCTGCGGCGGCGGATGTGGTGGCAAAACTTAAAGATGAAACTCGTGTTCGCGAGCTTCGTGGTGATCGTGATACTGATTCTGTTCCTGTCGTTCTGCTACTCAAACGGCAACGACTGCACCAAGAAGAAGGAGAATTGATTTGATGATGGAGATGTTGGACTTTTTTAGATTAACGAATGATGAGACGCTGTAAATACTTGTAACCAAGGTACCTTTGCCCATGTTTCAAATTACCTTTCATCGTTGTTTCACATATTAATAATACGCATATTACGCTTTCGTATCTCCCTCCTCGGAGGAGAGGTCGCTGGGTACCGGCACAGCAGGGGTCTCCACAACCGGCGCCGCCTCAACGGTACCTTCCGTCTGCGCCGGCGCCGGCGCGTCCCCCCACGCCGCCGTAGACGCCGCTTTCCTCATCGCCTCCGTGACTTGTTGTTCGTCAGCGGCGACGGCGGCGGCAGAGTCATCATACGCAGAAGCCGGCGCTGCAGACACAACAGGCTCTACAGGCGCCTGTCTTTTCACCGGCGTCGGCGCCGCGCCGTTTCGGATTTCGTCCAGACCGATCTCATCCTCCAGCGTTTCCCTGAATTCCCGGCTCACTTCCTGGAGCTCGCGGATGGTCGGCTGAAACGCCCGCAGCGTCCCGCCCAACTGCTTGGCGATCTCGGCTAAGCCTTTGGGGCCGAAAACAAGAAGCGCCACCACACCGATCACAAGCGCCTCGGGGGCGCCCACGCCGAAAAGGGACGCTGAGATCTGTTTAGTTTAGGGTGGGGAGCAGGTGGGGCACGAGGGTGGTTAGACGTTTTACGATTTTTTACTTTCACACCAGAAAGCTCCGGAACCGAAGCCGATCGAGCGGCAGATACCGACCAATAGGGTATCCGTGTCGTTCAAGGTGCGTGCTGTCCTGAAAACACGGCGTGCGCTTGCGCCGTGGCTCCGGTTCGGGACGTACCACCGAGTTTCTTCTTTGTTTGGGGGCTCTCAGCGCGAGGGTTACGCGGGAGTCCCTCGCCAGGGAAGAGGCGGCGCCTCCCGCCACGGCGCGCCTCGCACCGAGCGTCGCGAATGACGCGGCAGCGCCCGAGACGGAGGCGCGTCCGCCGCGACAGGCAGCGGCGGCGGCGCGCACGCCACGGGGCGGCGTGCATTGCGTTCCCGCGATCGCGGGCGAGACGCAGCAGAGGGTCGACACGGTGACAGCCATCGCGCCTGGGTGTGCGCGCGAGTCTGGCCGACACGTGGATTCGTGATCGGGGATGCGTCGGGAAAAGATTTTTCCGGGACAATCCAATTCAACGAAGTCAGCATCGTCCCTCAATCACTTCCAGTGCGCACGCGTGTGCGGCGGCTCGTGGCGCGAGGTCTGGCGCGCGTACGCCTTGCGCCGTTCAAAGTCACTTCCGGGCGGCTCAGACTGTTTGCGCGTATAAACCCTCGTCACCATGAGCCGGCGCGCGCCCGGTTCCTTCGATCCCGATGACAAGTACGCCAAAGCGAATTCGCAAAATGGAAATCGATCGCACGCCACGCCCCCTCCAAATAAGTCCCGGCCAATCAGCGACCCCCACCGCTTCGCCAGCCAGGTCGCGAGCCCCGCACAAGCACAAGGTACTGATAACAACGACATCGCCGCGAGGGTCCGGTCCAAGCTTGACGCGGCCGCGGCTTCCCTGAACGATGACCAACCGAGCGGCTCGGATCTTGTCAAGGGCAGTCTGGACCGCCTGGCGTTCGCGTCCACTGTGAACAACGTCGCGTCTGCGTTCGGTTCCGTGGGGAACGACGCCCTGGATGAGGTGGGCACGTTAGCCAGCAAAGCCACGGAACAAGTGGCGCTTTTTCACGCCAGTCAGTACGCGGCGAAGTGGATGCCCGTTGATTCAAAGCTCGGGATGAAGCCGACGTACGTCAAGGTGCACGTGCAGAGCGCGGAGGTCAGTATTTCCAATTCACCACATTCCGCCTCCCTGATTGCCCATACTCGTACCAGAAGGGACTATTACCTCTGCCCATTACCCTGACTGTTTACTCATACACATTACGAGAGACTGACACTTTCTTTTATTGGTATCAGAGGATCAAGTTTTGGGAAAACGCGGAGCTGGAACAAATCGTGGCGAACCACTTGGAGGAAAAGAACGCGATCTTGGCGGAAAACGCGGGTTTAAGAAGCATGCTCGGCCTCACCGAAAAGGCCTCGGAAAACGTGCAAGAGATCCGGGAAACCGAGGACGGGGTGAACCGCGCGCTGTTGATGTCGGCGGTTGAGGAAATCAAACGTTTGCGAGCGCGGTCCACGGTTTTGGAATCGGAAGCCGCGCGCGGACGCATGAAAGAGAGCGGGTTTTTCGGTTTCGGAGGGAGCGACGGCAGTGGGGGTGGTGTGGACGCAGCGCAGATGCGCAAGCTCACCACAGAAATGGCGCGTTTGGAAGAGAACAACGGGCGACAGCGGTGGATGATCGGCGAGAAGGATAAGCAGATCAAGGAAACGCAGGTCAAGTTTTCGCTCTCCGAAGCGTACGCTTTGCGCGAGCGCCTGCAGGAGTGTACCGAAGCGCTTCAAGTCGCGGGGAATCTGCAAGCGGAACAGCTGCAGTACTTGGAGGACAACGCGCTTGCGAAGCTTCTGAGGTTGGATGACCAAATCGCGGACGTACAGGATGACCTCGACGTCCGCGCGGAACAGCTCTCGCAGTTGCGAAAAGTTATGAAAAAATTCATGGAAAGCGGTAACGAAAAGTATCTGCCGGCGATTTTAAGCCTCGCTGGGTTCCGGAAAGAAGAACAACAACAAGTGCGGATTGCACACACCCAACGCGAGTCAAAAACCCTAGGCGGACTGGTGTCAGGACTAGGGCGGTTCGGGGTGAAGCTGGGGGGTGGGGCGGTGGAGCGGCTTTTGAAAGCGTGCGCGCCGCCGCCGATGGGCGTTCCGAAAGAAGGCGACGCCATCATCGGAGTTGCCGTGTCCACCAAGGATGGAACCGGCGGCGCCGACGTCCTTAAGATCGCGCCTAGCCACTCCCCACTAACCACTCCTACGAAGACCGATGGTAACTCCTCGGATGACCCTGAGGCCGCCGCTTCCACCGCGCCTCCCACGCTTGAGAAGATGGAGTTGGAACCGTCGTCGTCGAACGTGTCGAGCGCCGCGACGACGCCGGTGAAGCGGCTGGAGGGAAACTTTGAGGAGAGCGTTGAGGTGACCGAAAATCCGGAAGGTCCGGAATCGAACCCAGGCCAGACGATACCACAGGATGGCGCGTTACCGTCTCCACCAGTTGCAGGCGAGACGACGGCCCGCGTTGAGACGACGGCCATTGTGGGTACTTCCGGTGAGACGGCGTCTGCGGCTACCAGTAACAACCCCACCAACAACCCCCGGCCGACTCGGCGGAATGAAAACGAAACCTCTGACGAAAAACAGGCGCGCGAAACCTCGAAAGCGGAGCGACGCGCGAAAGCTTCGGCTTCTTCCAGTTCTGGATCGAGTGGTATGAGTCACAGTCACACCTCTGGCAAACGAGGTAAGGCGGACGACAACGTGTTTACCGGTTTCGAAGATGCCGCTTCCGTTGAGCGCGAAAAGCGGGAACGGGCGGCGCAGCGCCCGGCGTTGCCTCAGCCCAAACTTTTAGGCAACGCCGCGCTGAGGGAAGAGCTGGCGAAAAAAGAAGATGCGGCGAGGAAAGCGGCGAGCGGCGGATTCGCGGGGTTCGGAGGGGACGACGACAGCGATAGCGATTGAGTTTTCCAATTGTATTCTTAATTCTTTTTAACAAGAACCGGCGCGGATTCGGGGGATTCGGGGGGGACGAAACGAGCGATAGCGATTGATTTTTCAATGACATAGATACTTTTATTTTTACGGGGCCGCCTCCCCTCATCGTTCTAGCGCCGCCGCGGCTCTGCTTTGCTTGACGGGCGCTCGCGCCTCTGGTTTCTCATCGTCTCCCTCCTTTTTTTTCGCCCCTTTTTCATCTTCATCACTCTCCTTTTTTTTCGCCCCGGTTTCATCCCCATCGCCCTCATCGGGAAGCATGTCGCCGTAATACCCCGGGTCTTTAAGCATGCAATCCCGCAGCGCCTCGGTTTGTGCCGCGCACTTCTCCACGAAATCCCCATCACCCTCCTTCGCCAAATCCACGCAGTCCTCCCACGCCACGAACGAGGATTTGCAGCTCCCGGCCTTCATGAACTTGCAAAAACCGCACTCCTCTTCCGGTTCTTCATCCTTTTTTTCGGGACCAGCCCCATCCGTGGCGGTCGTGTCAGACGCCTTGGTTGAATCGCCGGCACCGGTCGGTCCGTCCCCGGCCGCCGCATCCGTGGTCATCGTCGGGTCCGTCTCCGCCATCGCGCGCGCGTCAATGCGCGCTTGGCGACCACCCGTCGCGTCGACGCAATCGCGCCGACGCCAGCAGTCGGCGATGAAGATATTCATCACGTGCATCCTGCTTCGCGTGACTGAAAAAAGACGAGGAGCTCAAAAAGACGCGCGCGCCCGTGCCTTCGCGGACAGGCCTCGGGGCCTCTGGGGCCCCTTCCGGATCGGGAGGTCGGCGCGATGTCTGACGCGGCGAACTCCACCGAGGACACCGAGTTTGGTGCTGGTGAACCCCCGGGTTCGGTGGACGGGACGCGCGTTGGGGACGGTTTGTCGGAGGAGACGTCAACTTCAACTTCCATCTCGACGATGATGATGCGTGAGTCTGACGTTCCAGCCAAAGGCACGGTGGGTGGTGGTGTTGACCGCAAACCCGCTTACGCGTCGGTGGGCGCTGCCACGTCGTGGGGTGCACACAGAGAACCGCCCCCGGTCACGAGGTTGTTCGTTTCGGAAACGAAGTGGCTCGAAGAGGGCGACGAGACGATGGATGGTTTCGATGTGGAAAGGGTGCAAAGGAGGTTGGACGCGGAGGCTTCGGGAAAAGTTCTACATCCACCCAGCGCTTCCTCCGAAACCACTTGGAGTTTGACAGAAGAAACGAAAAACCTCTTCCGTACCTGTTTGCACTCCCCGGTGCTTCCCATGACGCAATCATCCCTGGTGAACACTTTGGTTTCGAACCCGAAACTCGCCGGGAAGCTGGTCGGCGCGGACAACGCGGACAGTGACGATTGCGAAGATTTAGCCGTCACGTTCCAAAAGCTGGTCACGCGAAACCCGCCGGTCGCGGCGGCGTTTCTTTTCGCGACGTCCTCGTCCTCGATGGGCTCGCGAATCGTAAGGTTGCCGAAGCTTCTTGACGTGCTGCTAAACAGTGTGCAGCACCACGGCCAAAGCGCGATGGAGGTTGTGGTGCACGTGTTTGAGTTGATCAACGCTGAGTTAAGTGATGACGAAACGGCCGCGCTTCCGGGTTCACAAAAAGTCGACAAAAACAAAAACGAAAACTCCACCCAAACCAAAACCGCGACGAACCGTTCCGTTTTCCCGAAACCGTTCCTGTCCCGGTTCATCTCCCTTTGCGTCTTCCCGGGTCCTCCCGTTCCGGCACCGGGAGGGATCGAACCCATGACGACGGGCACCTTCCCGACGAAGCACGAAAACACCAAAACCACGTGCGCGTTTCTTGTTAAACTGTTGCGAAACGAGTTCGTCGCCGCGAAGGACTTCCCGTACGAAGTCACCGGGTTTTGCGTGGAGAACGTTTCGGGGAAACACGCGGCGGATTTGTTTGCGGTTTTGAAACAAAGCGAGCTCTTGGAGACCGGTGGTGGTTCGTAGGGGGGTTTAGTGCAGGCTGTTAGTCTTTATAGGAGCACCGGGGAGTGGTTTAGTGTGAGGGTTTGAGCGAGCGTTTAGTCAGCTCGACGGCGAGAGTAGCGCGAAAGTAGCGAGGAGAGTACCGAGGGCTATAACAGTAAGGCCCTTGAGAGTATCTCGTGATAATAAATACGAGCAGATACTGTACAGATACAGATACAAGAAAAAGATACAAGCAGATACAGATACAAACTAAAGGGTCCTCGTCACAGGTTTCCTCGTCACGGTCGTCCTGTTTTCACGAAAACTCGTCCGGCTGCAGGGTCACGGCGGTTTCCCTTCCGAATATCTGCAAAAGCGCGTCGACGCTCCCGTCCTCGTTCGTGGCGGTGACGAACCCCTTGAACCCCTTGAACGGGCCTTCTTTGACGTCCACGCGTGTCGCGCCACCCGGTGGTTTAGTCTTGGGGTCGTTCGTTTGGGGTCGTTCCGAGGTTGATTCATCCGAAACGGACGATTCGCGCTCGGTCGCGAAGACGTCCTCGCCAGCCGCCGCTCTCAACGATGTCAGGTCCTCCTCGGTCACGCCGGCCACCGCCATCGCCTGCGCAAGCGCCAGACGCGCGTCCTGTTCCTTTTTCTTTCGTTTCTTTTCGAGTTCAATGGCTTCAAACTCGTCATCACTAACGACTCGCGGCAAACACGCCCCGACCATCGCGTCCAGCTGCGCGGTCGGTACGGTTCGCGGCGCTTCGCTTTTCTGTTTCCGCGTCGCGCCGTACCGCGTGATGCCGCCCACGGCGAACCCCTTGAACTGGTAAATCTCCTCAAGCGCGTTCAGCACGACTTGATTCATTTCAGAGAACTTCACCAGGATGAACCCTGGGAAGTTCATTTCCGTTGTCGGGTCTTCTTGTGTGTGCGGTACGAGTCTTAGCAAGTCGAACTTATCAACGCACGCGTGCGCGGTGGATTCGCTGACGCAAAAGCCACCGCCCGGCTGTCTCGGGACCCAGCTTTCGATCGTGACGCCCCCGATTTTGGGTGTTCCCGATAAAGCGCAAATCAACACCGCGGTCTTCTCCTCCCGAGTCTCCGGTACGCTGATCATGTACCACCCGTGTTCGGTCATCTGGTCCTGGAAATTCGTCTGCCGGTCCAAATCTCTGCGCACCACGTTTAGTTTCCGCCGGCCGGTAACCGGGTTATCAACCTTGTACCTGTCGCCTTTCGGTGTTTCGCCCTCGCTCAAATCAACATCCTCGATGTACTTCAAAGGCTTACCACTAGCACTACCATCTCTTGCCTTTGCCAAGGAGTCCACGATAGGGATGCCTTTGCCCCGCGACCGTCGCAACAACGGAGTCGCCGCGTCGGCGTGATCGTTTAGGTACCCGCCTTTGGTTTTACGCCGCGCCGCTCGCCGCGCGTTCGCGCTTTCCGTTTCTTCATTCACCTCCGCCAGTTTAGTTAACGTAAGCTCTCGCAACGCAGCCTTGACGTCCTTGCCCTCCGCCTGTAACGCGTAGCACGTCATCAACCTCTCACTGAGCTGCGACTTGACGCCCTTGGTGTTGGCGCCGAAAAACTTCAACTCGGATTTCAGGTCAACCGCTTTCAGGGCACCGATGGCGCCCTGTAGGTCCTCGCCGGAAAGGGACGTAAACCGGAGCGCGTACGGTGCGTCTTCCGTGACGTCCTCGTCCTTGACGAGCTCGTCCTCGGTGTCCCCGAAACCGTCCGCGTCCTCGGAAGACGCGCTGGGGACCACGTTGTGGCGATGAGGTATCGCACGGCGAAACCCACCAAGGCCCGCCGCCGCCGCCACGCCTCGCGTGTTACCCGCGACGCGCGCGCGTCTCACCGGAACCACCGCGACACGCGCGGCACACGAAATGGACATCCAACACGTGAGGTGAATTGGGGCGGCGGCCGCACCAGGTCAAGCTCGAGCCACCGACGCGTGGTGTCGCGACCAATGGGACGGGTGGATTGGTTGATGAAAAGCAACTTATTCCCAAACCTGCCGAGTTTTGCTTTTCTCGCTGGCGACGTGGTGACCTCCGGGTGCCTCCTTGGCCCCCTGCTCCCCTTTCGCGCGTGCCTGCAAGGTGGGTCAGGGTGCCGCGATTGGAATCGATTTCACCGGTATTTCCGGGCGCTTCATCGGACGGTTACAGACAGACGCACTTTTTTACGAAAAGGTATTTTTCCTCGTCAGCTCGTCGGCACGCGTCGGCAAAAAAGGCACATTGACGACATCGGAACATTGCGTCTGCGGCGGTGTCGGCACGCGCGCCGCCTTTTCGCGTGTTTTTCGTCGGACGCCACGTTCCAGAAATCGATTTGGACGTTGCAGACGGCAAAAAAGCATCGGAAACGCGATCGGAGTTTCCATTTCGCATCCAATTTCGTATCTTTGCCGATTTTTTGGCGGCCGCGCCGTCTGCGTTGACGACGTGAAGGAATATCGCCGCGGCCTAAGGTCGTCATTGCTACGCGCCCACACACACGTACACGGCCGGTTTTCACCCAGTTTTCGCTCGAGCGCATCGACGGTACACGCACGTCGTTCACAAGACGCGTACACCCACCGCGCTCGCGTACTCACGCCGCGCGCGCGCCGCAACGCCGCGTCGTTTCATTTCGACCAAAGGCAGTCGCGTGTTCGAACGAGTCGGTTGCCGCGCGTTCGTGATGGGCGTCGCTCCGTTGCCCGGCGGCGCACACGCGCTGGTGTTCGGGCGGGAGTTGCCCCGTGACGAGTTCGAGTTCAAGGACAGCGCGACACGAGGCGCTGCGCCCTTCAACGTGCTTCGCCAGCGCGCGAGCAACGAACCCGTCTGCCCGTCTCTCCACTGCACGAAGACCGCCGGGAATGACGACTCGTCAATGGCGTTCGACATGCTGTTCGACAGCATGGACGACGTGGACGCAGTGGACATGGACGACATCCAGGAGGATTCGGAAAGCGACGAAGACCGCGACGAGGACACGCACGACCCCGTTTCGGTTTACGTCAGGTACGTCACCCGCACCCGCGTCGAACCCACGCGTGTTGAATCCTTGGTCTTCGCAAAAAGATGCCTCGAACGAAGCGCCGATGCTGCCTCGGAAATGTTTGGAAAAAATAACTCGACATCGACGAATTTCCAAAAGTGGTTTTTTGTCGACACACCGATGACGACGCAATATCCGAAAAAATCCCACGTGGATCAATCTGGGCCAATATGGTGGTGACAGCCTGCAGACGTGCCGACGACGAAACGTCGTGGAGGCCAAAATTGGAACGTAAACGAGTGTATTTTCGAGAATTTTGAGACTTTTTCGGAATATTTCGAGACACCTTTCTGCTGCCTCTGACCCGTCCTCCCCAACCCCCCCCACCCTAAAACCAAACCTCACAGGATCGTCCGCACGCTGAGCCGCCCCAAGTCCTCCCTGGAGCACTCGATTCACAAGCGATTCGCGGCGGCGTGCGACGAGGTCGGGCCCGGGGAGGTTGGCGATGCTCTGCACATCGAGCAGTTGCGCAGGGCGTTCAACGCTTACGCGTATGACCCTTGGGGCGAGCCGGTGAGGAAACGCCCTAAAAGCCCCCCGACGGAAGGCTTCTCTTCACCGGAAGCGAAACGGTTCGCGGAGGCTGACGAGGCTGCAGGGGACGGGTGCGCGTTCGTCGCGACGACCCCGGGGGCGGTCGGGCACGCCGCTTTGCTGAATTTGCGGCACTCGTTTCTTTGGCTCAACGTGCCAAACGCGGATGGCGACGGCGACATTAAGACACAGGGCGCGCACAACTTGCCTGTGACCGCGAGCCCCCAACTCGCATCGGTTGGGGAACACGCCAAGCCCGGATATCAGGAAAGGTACACGCCAGGGAGTGCCATCCCGGCGGCCCTGGGCAAACAGCGCGGCGCGTTCGCGGAGCCGGCGGTGACCTGCGTGTTGCTCATGGAACCGGATATCAAGGCGCACTTTGTGATTTCCCGGCCCACCGCGTCGTACCAAAGATTGGTGCAGTCACTCCCGAAATGCTTCGTAGGCACGCACCAGGCTTTGGTGAAACTGGTGGATTTCATGTGCGAGCAAATGCAATTTTCGTTCGCGAAGAACGAAATGAGCATCCCGCCTTGGCGCAAAAACAAAGCCATCCTGAGTAAATGGTGCTTGCCAACTGCGAAACAACCCGGCTCGAGCCCGAGCACGCCGACGATGTCGCCCGAGGGGTCGCGGAAGAAAAACTTCTGGCACGACTCCACACGGAGGATGAGCTTTGATTTGGTGGGGGGTGGGGAGGTTCTTGGGGTGGGGCAGGCGTACGGGGGGGAATTCGACGTGTCTATGTCGCGAATAGGGGTGGGGGCTGGGGCGTGAGGATCGGTGGGTAAAAAAAAATCACTCAAAAAAAAGAGTGAAAAGACAAAAACCACAAAATAGAAAAAAAGCAAACGAACGCGAACGCGGCGCGTCGTTCGAGCACCACGAAGTCCCCTCCCCTACAAAGGAGGAAAGGACGGTGCTTGCGCGGCGTGGGCGGGGTCCGCGCGGGGGGGGGCAATTTAGCAACTTAAAGTGTAAAAAAGAAAGCACGCGCAAACAACTGAGTTTCTCTACATCTTCCTCTCCGGGCAGCCGTTTTCGCGCTACCACTGCAGCACCTTGAATTTTGCCTCGCACGTTTCCTCATCCCACGGGCAGCCGTTCGCGCGCGCCCACTGAAGCACCTCGAGGTGTCCGCGGTTCGCCGCAGCCGAGCACGTGTCCGCCTTCCACTTGCAGCCCTTCTCGCGCGCCCAAATCAGCATTTCGAGGTCTCCACGCCGCGCCGCAGCGGCGCACGTATCCGCGTTCCACTTGCAGCCGTTCTCGCGCGCCCACTTGAGCACCTCGAATTGGTTTCTCTGCGCCGCCGCCGCGCACGTACCCGCGTCCCATGGGCAGTCGTGTTCGTGCGCCCACTTCAGCACCTCGAGGTGCCCGTACCTCGCCGCGGCTTCGCACGTGCGCTTGTTCCACTTTATTTGTTTTTCGCGCGCCTTCTTTAGCTGCGCCAGCTCACCCCGCCCCGCCGCTACCTCACACAGGAATATTTCACGTCCCAGCAGCTTTCCTCTGCGACTCATGCACGTCAACGCGCTTAAACTCCGTAGCTTCCTTGCTTCCCAATCATTTAACTGTGTATCCCGGAGCCCCGACGCCAACACCGCGTCGCGAAACGCGGGGCTCACGCTGTTGAGCTGTGCGACGTGCGCGGGTCGGGATCGTCAAAAAACCCGCTGTCTCTCCTGAGAACGTGCTCCACGACGAGGTGGTTGGGAAGACCAGGGATGGCCTCGCCCGCGGCGGTGTCTCGTGGCCGTATCGACCGCCCACAACATCTCCCTTGCCACCCGCGTCAGCAGCGCGTCGCGCGCGTATTGCGAACGCGGCCGAACCCACGCCTCGGCGTACCCTCGCCACTTTTTATTCTCCGCCTCTGCGGTCGCGACGCGAGCTTCCGGACACGCGACTCTCGCCTCTAACGCCGCGGCGACGGCGAGGTGTGTATCGGTGGTGATATCGGTCGCGATATCGCGGGTTTTGCGTTTTGCGTTGGGGGACATCGCAAAGGTGTCCTAGACTCTATTGCGCGCGCGTCGCGATTTGTGAGCACAAAATCGTCGTGGTACTTGTCATCGCGCCTCACAGTGCCCCGGCTCCCGCGCCGCCCCGGATGGGCAACCCCCCCCCCGAGCCCATCGTGCTTTGCGGGCACGGCGCGGACGTGCAGTGCTTGTGTTTCGTGACGCTGGCGGTTGGGGATGGGGATGGGGATTGTTTGCTTTCCGGGGACAGCAACGGGGACGTGGTGAGTTGGGATCTGGGAACCCGGCGACCGCGGTGGAGGCTCGCCGCGCATCCGCCATCGTCGGGCGTGCTTTCCGTGGGTGGATTTTGTATGGGCAAACAGACAGGGGATATTTCCGACGTACGCAACACCACCGCCGCCACGCACCTGCTCACCCAGGGAAGGGACGGCTCGCTGAAGTGCTGGGTGTTGCCTGGTTCGTTACGGGACCACGAGGAGGCTGGTGGTTTCCCATCCCCGACTCCGTTGTGGAGTGTCACGACCGGGTCGTTCCACTTTTGCAAATTCGCGGCGACGCGTTGGGGACGGCGCGATGACGGATCTTTGGTCTGCGGCGATGACTCCAAAGGCGATGAATTAAGGAAAAGGAAACAGAAAACAACGCAAACCCACGCCATCGCGGTCGTGGGCAATGAAACGAGCGCCGTGGACGTGTTGCTGTTCCGCGGCGAAACGGAGGGAAGCACTGACGATGCTTTGCCAAAAATAATCACCACTGTCGCGCCGATGGCGTGTGACGACCGAAATCAAAACGACGACAATAGCGGCGCGCCCGCGAAGAAACTAGGAACGGTCATGGCCACGACGTTTGTTGAGGTGGCTGTACGAGGCAAAACGACCGGCGACGCGGCGACAAAAACAACCCTGCTCCTGGTGGGGTACGAGGAAGGCACGCTGGCGCTTTTCGATCTGGAAGACGATCTATCAGACTCTGTGAAAAAAGTCACCAACGTCCCTTTGTGGCGCGAAAAATCGCACGGCGACGCGGTGACTTGCGTTGCGAACGACCCAACCCGGGGGGGGTGGGTAAGCGCGAGCGCGGATGGGGGCTTGTTGAGGTTCACGGTGGACGCGGTTTCCCAGGATGGGGATGGGGATCCGTGTGGTGGAAAAAGCGAATCTCCAAATTCCTCGATGATCAAAGTCAACGTCGTCCGCGCGTTCGACGCTCAAACGCAGACGCGCGAAGATTCCTTCGCCACACCCACGAACACGCACGGAATAGCGTCTTTAAGTATCAGGGACGACGGCAAGGTATTCGCCACCGGGGGCTGGGACGGAGTTACCAAGGTATATTCGCGGAAAGCGGGTGGACGGGGAAAGGAGGTGGAAAACGAGAGCGGCCAAAAGAAAAAAACAGTTTCGAAAAAGAAAACCCAAAGCCAAAAAATAGCCGCCCTGAAATTCCACGACGACGTCGTCGCGTGCGTGGCGTTTCGAACGGTTTTTTTTAGCGGCGGTAGGGACAAGCAGTCGCGAGGTTCCGACAAACAGGGTCCCGATAAATACGCGGGGTGGCTCGCCACGGGCTCACGCGACGGCGCCGTCGCGCTGTGGCCGGTGTTCCCGCCAAAAATTAAAGAGTACTTCCCTAAATTTGGCGTGAGTTGGCGTGAAGTGGCGTGAAATCAGGGAGGTTGACCTTATCGGTCAATTTCACCCTGAAATCAACGCAACTGACACAAACTCACGCCAAATTTAGGGAAGTACGCTTCAAAACGGAGGTTGATAGGAGTAATGGTTTTACCCGCGTGTGGAACTTTCAAACGAAAATGACGGACAGTCGCGGACGAAACTTCTGTGAACTTCAAGGAATTTTATGAATTTCAAAAACGTTTCATCATCAAAAATCGCACGAAACTTCTGTGAATTTCAAGGAATTTTGGGAATTTCAAAAACGTTTCATCATCAAAATCTTGAAAATTCAATGTAAAATCGGAAGTTGAAATCACCCCAAAAAACTCGCGAAATCCGCTTTCAGCAAACTTTCGCAAATCGTTTAAAATTTCCAGGACATAAAACCACGAAAACACCCTTATCTTATTCTTTTTCTATAGGGGCAATACTGAATACTGAACTGAATATTCAGTTCAGTATTCAGTATTCAGTTTGTAAGAGAGTTTAGGATAGTAGTGTATTTGTGTCTTTGTGTCCTAAAAAAATATAGGGAACCCCTACTCTCCCCAAAATCAAGAAAATCACGAAAAAGGCAAACGCATCCCACACAATCTTTCTTCCACCAATCATATCATCGAATACAAATGGAGTTGCAGACAGTTTCCGAAAAAGAGCGTGTGCGACGAAAATTCACGGACATAGAACACCCCACATCTTGGACTTCCTGGTCTTGATGCGGCTGTAGCCGAACTTGGTGTCGAAGTACTTGATTGGGATTCCGGAGGCGCTGAACGCCTCCTTGGTCTCCACTGATAGTGTGCCGTAGACCTCGATCTCGAACTTGTCGCCCATCTCTCCGTGCTGCTCAACGAACTTGACGAGTGGGGGATTCGTGAGGTGAAACAGGAGTGCGGCGTCGTTTTTGTACACCTCTGACCAAGTGAACATCAGCGGATCGTCTGGATCCTGATCGAAAGTGTGGTGAAGCATCCCGTCCTCAGTGGCCATCACCGCCTTGTCGGCGATCTCCGCAGCCTTCATGTATTCATCCAGGCACTCCTCCTTGACATGGCACCTGGCGATGAGGATGAAAGGACTGTCCGCGCCGAAGGGGGTCTCGTGTTCTGGTTTCTTGGGGGCTGTCGTCGTTGACATGGTTCAAATTAACCAAGATCGAAGGCTTTTTCGTTGAGGTGTTGTGGAGGAGGTCTGTCTGATTGACGACCGTTGTGACGAGTTGAACCAAAGTTCGTGTCTGGTGCTGTTGGAAGTGATCGTTTGCGAGAAGACGCGGAGGCAAAACGCAAAACGACAAAAACCGACTTGGGAAATCTCACAAAACCTCCTCCTTGAGCGGACGTCTTGGAAAATTGCGATGAGACGGTACGTTTGATCGACCTTTTTTAGCCTGACATCTGCTTGATCGCGAGATTTTCGTCCCGTCCGACACCCTTTTTTAGGACATCCTACGAAGTTCGCGCTTCTTTCGGCAGAACTTGTCCCGACTAATGCTAACTGCGATGCTGTGGGGACACCGTATAACCCTGAGGAAGACCAAGACGAAGACGACCAAGAGGAAGTCCAAGAGGAAGACGACCAAGAGGAAGACGAGGAGGAAGACACCCAAGAGGAAGTCCAACCTGACGTCGCCCCCGACCCCCTCGCTGATGAAATGGGCGGTCTCAATATTGGAAATGATCCTGTGGGCGATGAAAATCCTCCAGTGATAGGAGAATATATTCCTCAACAAAATCTAAGAGTTGGCACGGATACGGAAATCAATTTGCGTCGCGCCAGGGCTATTGAAGCGACGCGTATTCAAAAGCGACGGCGACAGCAACAGCGACGGGTTTTAGGGAGGGTTTAATTTTAATAATGAAATCATCTATTCTTCGGTTCGTGGCACCCCCTCAAAAAAGGTTGGCACCCCCGCACACGACAGGATGACGAAACGAGTAAAGACGACCGACGAGGTGGCAACCCTGCTGAACCTACCAGAAAAGCTCCTCGCAAAGTGCCTTGAACCTCTTGATATGATTGGACTTCTCCGCGTCAGCCTTTGTTGCCGTCGTCTTCAAGGTATCGCGAACGGGCGGATACTTCCTCTTCGCGTTATGACTTGGAATATACGGTGGAAGGGCGGGGAAACAAAACAGGGTGGTTGGGACTGGGAAGATAGACTTC
>Ga0209710_1000651_pt1 | contig 30286 bp, 32 predicted proteins | sample ArcticOcean_MG_C_5_FD_187436 | JGI IMG/M metagenome (GOLD analysis project Ga0209710, IMG submission 187436) | Marine microbial communities from western Arctic Ocean - ArcticOcean_MG_CB4_138 (SPAdes) (version 2) | ecosystem: Environmental > Aquatic > Marine > Oceanic | place: Arctic Ocean...
AATCAAGCTAAAGCTACATTCACTTGGGATACTACAGGAGCTTATGTTTTCGCAAGAATTGCATTAAGAGTAGATACTGTAGGTGCAACTTGGGGAACAGCTGGTGGATTCGGTATTTACTACCCAATACTAACTGTTAATAAGTTTGGGCTAACACCTGGACAGTCATATAGGGCTCAAGGTAGAACATTCTGTGATTCAAACGTTACATCTTATAGATCTACATGGACGACGCCTGTACTATGGACACAACCTGGAACTTTAATCAGAATGGAGTCTACAAGTCAGATCAATAACTTAGATGTTTACCCTAACCCATCAAGAGATGTCTTTAACATAAGATTTGTATCAGAGAAAATACAAGACTTAAGTATTAGAGTAATCAACATAATGGGAGAGTTAGTGTATGAAGAAAAAGCAAATCAATTTATTGGTGAGTATACTAAGCAAATTGATTTAGCAGATAGCTCAAAAGGAATTTATTTTATTGAAATTGTTACAAATGATGGAATTGTAAACAAAAAAATAATTTTAAACTAAACAAAAAATGCAAAAAATATATTTAATAATTATAATATTAGTATCGCCATATTTAATTTTTGGTCAAAATGATATATCTCTTAAAGGAGTTATAGATTTTGATTTAGTTTCTGCTGGATATACTGGTAAAGCTATTCACTTAGTTGCTAATACTAATATCAGTGATTTAAGCTCTTATGGAATTGGAGTTGCAAATAATGCAAATGGTGGGGATGGGCAGGAATATACGTTTCCTGCTATTTCATTATCTATTGGTGATCACGTATTACTAGCTAGAGATAGTACAGCTATGTCTAATTATTTTGATAATTGTTTTAGTTATTTTGATGTTGTTTTGCCAGCATCAAATGCAATTTCTCAAAATGGAAATGATGCTGTTGAATTATTTTTTAATGGTAATATTATTGAAACCTTTGGAGATGTTAATGTTGATGGAACAGGAACTTCTTGGGAATATTTAGACTCATGGGCATATAAAGATCCCTCAGGGTCAGTTTCTTTTTCAGGAGAAAACTGGATCTTTGGTGGGGTAGGATGTACGGTAGGTTCAATAACTACTCAAACTTCTTCATGTCCTTATCCTTCATGTGCTTTACAATCTTCTATAAATAATTTTTTAATTTTTAATGATACTAAAGTATATCCTAACCCTAGTAGCGATTTTCTTTTCTTTGATAATAATATTAAGAATGTAAAAATTTTTGATTCTATTGGAAAAGAAATTACAAATGTTACTGTTTTTGACAATATGATAGAGATCACTAGATTAAGTAATGGAGTATATTTTTTAAGTGCAAAGAATATTAAAACAACATTTATTAAAAAATAAACAAATGAAAATCAATAATTTCTTATCCTTAATATTAATAACCATATTATGCTTTGGTTGTAAAACCGAGGATGTTGAGCCTGTAACTAATAATAACAACAATAATAATGGTGGAACTACTATTTTAGGATGTACTGATGCAACAGCAGTTAATTATAATGTTCAAGCAAACTCAGATGATGGTTGTTGTAAGTATTTTAGTTTAGTTTTAAATGAGGTTTTATATGACCCCCCTTCTGGGATGAATGGAGATGCTAACCAAGATGGAGTTAGAGATGCAAATGAAGATGAATTTATCGAACTTGTAAATGTTTCAAACCAAAGTCTTGATATAAGCGGCTATGAATTTTATGATGAAACAAATTTAACACAAGGAATGCCAAATCATGTTGTTCCTCCAGGAACTGTTCTTAGTGCAAACTCTGCTTATGTTCTTTTTGGAGGAGGAAATCCTCCAATGAATTTATGGCAAAATACTATTGTTCATGTAGCTTCAGCCGCAGTCTTGAACTTAAATAATTCTAGTGATACATTAACTATTAAAGATGAAATTGGTAATACATTAATAGTTTTTGATATTGAAGCTCTATCTAACAATCCTGATGAATCTTATACTAGAATACCAGATATTTGTGGAGATTTTGTACAACATAATTCTCTTTCTAATGGATTTTTTTCTCCCGGAACAAAAGTTGATGGGACTTCATTTTAAAAATAAAACGTGGATTTTACTGGACCAATTATTGCATTTGTATTTATAATCTTAGTTATAATTTTACTGCTGAAAAGGTATAATGCACATGCTGTTTTATTGTTTTCTGGATTTGCTATGATGATAATATCATGGCTTTTGGGATATGATATAGATTCATTGCTTCAGCTAGAAAATTTACAGAAAAAAATGAAAGTTGGATTTAAATCAACAGATGGGTCAGTAAATACAATTAGCAATTTACTAGATTTTTTTAAATACATAGTTTTTTTATTTCAGATTAAGCATGCAAAAGTTTGTATTTTAATTATGACAATTGGAGGATTTGTTTCTTATATAAATAAAATAGGAGCATCATATTCTTTAGTTAGATTAGTATCTAAACCTCTTAATTTTTTCAAAAAATATCCAAATATAGCAGCTGTTTTAGTTATCCCCATTGGTCAATTACTTTTTATTTGTATACCTTCAGCAGCTGGACTTGGTTTATTATTGATGGCTTCAGTTTTTCCAATTTTAATAAATCTAGGTGTTAGTAGACTTTCTGCTGTTTCAGTGATTACTGCTTGTACAGCATTAGGAATGGGTCCAGCATCTGCAATGTCAAACAAGGCAGCTGAGTTTGCTTATGGATCTTCAGATCAGATTATTGAATATTTTTCTCATCAAGTACAACTGGCTTTGCCCATAACTATAGTTTTTATGTTGGTTTATTATTTTACAAATAAATATTTTGATAAGGAAAGAGATGAAGAAAAAATCAATTTATCTGATAATAGTTTAGAAAAAACTGCTCCAAAAATATATGCTTTAATACCAGTTCTTCCACTATTTCTATTAATTTATTTTTCTAAAATAATGGGTTCTTCATTAGTTTTAGACACTTCATCCGCTATGTTTATTAGTCTTTTTATTGCTCTTATATTTGAGTTTTTTAATAAAAGAAATATTAAATTGGTTTTGGAATCATTAAATACATTCTGGTTAGGAATGGGTGATATTTTTAAATCTGTTGTTACATTAATAATAGTTGCAGATATTTTTGCCTCTGGTTTACTTAGCCTTAATTTTATAAATGCTCTACTTTTTCTATCTGAGAGTTTGGGCTTTGTTGCTCTTGGAATAGGAGTAGTAATGACAATTTTAATATTTTTATCTGCAATGATAATGGGAAGTGGTAATGCAGCATTTTTTTCTTTTGGTCCTTTAGCACCCGAAATTGCTCAGAAATTTGATGTACAAGCCTTAGAATTTATACTTCCAATGAATTTAGCTGCATCAATGGGAAGAACAGTTTCTCCAGTTTCAGGAGTGTTAATTGCTACATCAGAGATTGCTAAAGTTTCTCCTATTCAAGTTGTTAGAAGAAATATTATTCCCTTGTTAGTTGGTTTGATAGTAATGATTTTATATCATTTCATTTAAAATATATATATGTTATTAATTAAAAATGCAAATGTTTACGCACCAGAAAGTTTAGGTATTAAAGATCTTTTAATTGCTAATGGTAGAATACAAGCGATTGAAAATAATATTGAAAAAAATAAATTATTTTCCCAAATTTGGGATGCACAAGAAAAGATAGTTACTCCAGGAATTATTGATCAGCATGTTCATATTATTGGTGCAGGCGGGAAAAATGGTTTTCATTCTATGACCCCAGAGATTAAAATGACTGACTTAATTTCTTGCGGTACAACAACTGTAGTTGGCTTACTTGGAACCGATGGTTCTTCAAGGTCAATTAAAACTCTCAATGCTAAGATGAAATCGTTAATTAATGAAGGGATAAGTGCGTATATGTACACAGGTTATTATGGATTAGATCCTATTCACTTAACTGAATCTGTTAAAGATGATATGATGTTTATTGATAATGTTCTGGGTTGTAAAATTGCTCTTGCAGACATAAGATCATCTTATCCTACACCATTAGAATTAGTTAGACTATTAAAAGATATTAGGGTAGGTGGAATGTTAGCTTCTAAAAAAGGTATTTTACATATCCACTTAGGCGCATTAACAGATAAAATGGATATTTTATTTGATTTAGTAGAAAATTATGAGTTTCCTATTGAACATATTTCTCCAACTCATGTGGGAAGAACTAAGGATTTATTTGAACAAGCAATTAAATTTACCAAATTAGGCGGTATGATTGATATTACTACTGGAGCATCAAAATATACCGATCCCTACAAGTCTGTTTTATATGCTCTTGAAAAAGGTGTTGATATTTCTAAAATTACTTTTAGTAGCGACGGGAATGCAGGGCTTGAAAAGTTAGATGATAAAGGGAAACTAATAGGTTTTAGAAAAGCTCCTGTCGATAAAAATTTAGAAGAAGTAATATCCCTGATTAAAAAAGGAGGAGTTTCCATTGAAGATGCTTTTAAAATTATAACGAAAAATCCAGCAAATAATTTAGGATTATCCAACAAAGGAATTATAAAGGTTGGTGCGGACGCAGATTTTTGTGTTTTTGATTCTGATTTAAAACTAATGGATGTATTAGCGCATGGTGTTTTAATGATGGAGAATTACGATTTAAAAGTTAATGATAGTTTTTAAAAATATTTTAATGAAACGAATTTCTTATTTATTATTATTCCTTTGTTTTCTTTTTCTTAATAAAGAAATGAAATCACAAGAAATTTATAGCTATAGTTTTGGTGAAGGAGTAAATTTTGTTTCAGAAAATAATTATGAATTTGTCTTCAGTGGTTTTGTTCAGCCTTTTGTTGAGTATCGCATCATTAACAACGACTCACTTGATCAAATTTATCAAGATTCAAGATATCGAATGAGAAGGATTAGACTTAGGATGTCAGGTTCTTCTCCTCAAAAAAAAGTTGATTATAGAATTCAGTTTGATTTTAGTGGTATTTCTGAAGACGGATCGGCTTCAAGTTCTTTGTTATATGATGCTTTTATTACTTATAATTTTAATAAAAGAACAAAATTGTCTTTTGGTCAAAGGTCACAGCGATCAGATAATCGTGAATTAACAATGAATTCTAATTCTTTACAGCTTGTTGAAAGAAGTAGACTGACATCAGTCTTTGCTAGCATAAGAGATTTTGGACTTTTTCTGCAAAGAGATATACGCTTGTCAAACGGTAGTTATTTTAGAAACTATTTAGAAATTACCTCTGGCGATGGAATGAATAATTTTACAAAAGATATTGGAGGGTTAAAGTATGGAGGAAGAATAGATTATCTTCCTTTTGGTTTTTTCACAAATAAAGGACAATTTAGACAGGTAGATATAGTAAGGGAGAATTCTCTGAAATTAGTTTTAGGAATCAATTATAGCTTTAATCAATCAATGAGCAGCAGAAGGGGAAGGGTTGGTAATGATTTTTTATATTATAATATTAATCTTGCTGATACTAACTATAGGTTGCCTGATTTTCTAAAATATGGAGCTGATTTACTTCTTAAGTATAGAGGTTTTTCTTTATTGGCTGAATATATAAAAACTAATGTTTATTTAGATAATGATATTACTCATAGAAATGATAGATACGGTGATAACCCTAAAGATATTATAGATAATTTTAGAAATTTAGATCCAAAAGATTATTTACGTTCACAATTGATGTTAGGAAGTGGTTTTAACCTACAAGCAGGCTATATTTTTAAGAATCTTATTTCTGCTGATTTACGATTCACACATCTTGAAAGTGACGAATTTTCCTTTTTAAATAACGGAACATTTTATAATCGTCCAAATTATTACACTTTTGGTCTTTCTAAGTATTTTGCCCGAAATTATGGCTTTAAAATCCAAGCTTCCATAACATATGTTGAGGTGTCAGAGGGTTCTATATATAGTCAGCAAACAGGTATCCCTTCAGAGCCTTATAGAAATATTGAACTTATGGGTAATGAAATTATTATTAGATTAATCACTTCTATTAATTTTTAAGAAATGAGAATATTAATTTTAATATTATTTCTTCTTCCAAATCTTTGCTTTAGTCAATTAAATCCTCAATCTAAAAAGATTACTAAGAAGTTCTTTCCCAATCCAAATCTTGAAATTAATACTCCAGCTTTTAGTAAAAAGAAGGGTTTCACTAGCTATAGTATGATGATGAGTTTTATTAATGATTTAATGAAAGATAGAAATGATGTTTCTCTTTCTTTTATCGGAGAGAGTCAGAAAGGAAAATCTATTCCAATGGTTAAAATAAGTAACAATTCATCTGATGATAAATTAAAGGTATGGTTTCAGGCTGGAATGCATGGTAATGAGCCAGCTAGCACTGAAGGTATTCTTTATTTAATGCAGCAGTTATTGTTAAATGATAAATATTCATATTTATTTGATCGTTTAGAATTGATAATTGTTCCAATGGTAAATATAGATGGTTATGAAAAAAATAATAGATATGCAGCAAATGGGCTTGATTTAAATAGAGATCATACTAAACTAATGATACCAGAAAGTAATTCGTTAAAAAATGCTTTTAGTAAATATGGTGCTGAGGTGACAGTAGATTTTCATGAGTATACTCCTTTTAGAAAGGATTTTACCAAAATTGGAGATTTTGGAATATCTAATATTTATGATGTAATGATTTTATACACAGGAAATCTAAATGTTCCAAAATTATTGAGAAATTACACTAACGAAGTTTTTGTTGAAAATGCTAGAAAAATTCTTGAGAAAAATGATTTAAGATATCATGATTATATTGTAAGTAGAAATAATCAAGGTAGTATTCATTTTCATCAAGGATCAAACAGTTCTCGTTCCAGCTGTACTGCTTATGCGTTATCCAACTCCATTTCGTCATTAATTGAAGTAAGGGGAGTGGGTGTCGGAAAAACCTCATTTAAGAGAAGAGTTAATAGTACTTTTTTGGTTGCATTATCATATTTAGAGACAGCATATAATAATGTTCAAAATGTTAAGAGAGTTCTAAGAGATTCTAAATTGACTGAAAATGCTGCTGTTTTAAAAAGTACTTCAAGTATTTCAAATAGTAAGATTAAGTGTTTAGATTTAGGTTCTTCTGAAGAGATTATTTTAGATGTTGTATTACATGATAAATTTAATGCTAAAGCAGAATTAATTAGAGAAAGACCACATGCTTATTTATTTCATAGGGATAATAAATTATTAGTTGAAAAACTAACAACACTTGGGTTTGAACTTACATCCGTCGCTAAATTTCAAAGTGTTAAGGTTGAAAAATATATTGTTGAATCCTATCAAAGGTCGTCTATGAAATATGAGGGTGTTTATATGCAGAAGATTAAAGCAAAAACTAAAAAGACTGATTTAGATATTGATAAGTTTTGGTATATTTTAAAGATGGATCAAAAGAATTCAAACCTAGCTATTGAGGTTCTTGAGCCAGAAGCTCCAAATAGTTTTGTCTCATATAATCTTATAAAAACTAATAAAAATTTAGACTTGCCTTATTTTAGATTGTTAAAAAAAAAATAATTACACTATGAAAAAAACACTAATAATTACCTTAATTTTCACATCTCTTTTAAGTTATAGTCAGGATTTAGTTAGTGATTATACTAAAGATTTTGAGCTTGGCAATGGAGTGAACTTCTCTTCTAATGACAATTATTTCTTCAAATTAAGTGGAATGTTACAACCTTCTTTTTCTTTTGAAGCAAATGCATATCCTTCAGATTTAATGATAGACAATAATGTTGAATATTTTTTTAATTCTAAAAGAACATTTTTTAGTTTTTCTGGTTATGCTAAAGAAGAAAAAGTTTCTTTTTTAGTTCTTTCAGATTTTAGTCTTTCAACTCCATTGTTAGATGCATGGATAGCTTATGATTTCAATCGTGCTATTAAAATAACTTTTGGTCAAAAATTATCTAAATCAAATAATAGAGAAATGTTAATTATGGAGGATATGCTCCAGTTTACCGAAAGAAGTTTGTTAAGTAGTACTTATAGTTTAACTGGAAGAGAGTTCGGGTTGTTTCTAGATTTTAGACATAGCATTAATAATTTTGGTGTGGTCCCAAGCTTTTCTCTTACCTCTGGAGACGGAAGAAGCTCTTTTGGCTCTGATAGTCGAGATGTTGATCTTGGTGGTTTTAAATATTCGGCAAGAGTTGATTTATTTCCATTTGGATTTTTTAAAGAAGGTAATGAGAATAAGATATCTGATGTTATGTTTGAAGATGATTTAAAAATTGTTTTAGGCTTATCTCTCTCGTATAATGATGGAGCATCTAATTCTGTGGGAGAAGGTCATGGCGATTTTTATCTTTGGAATGTTATTAATAATCCGCAGATGCCAGACTATAGTCAGCTTTATGTTGACTTTCTTTGTAAATTCAGGGGAGCTTCATTTTTAGCAGAATATGTTGTTACAAGCGCAAGTTCACTTAACCAAATTTATTCAGACCCTCTTGCATTAAATTTACTTGTTCCACAAGAAATAAGTGAATATCTATCATTGGGTAGTGGCTTTAATTCTAGTGTTGGTTATGTATTTGAGAGTGGGGTCTCAATTGATTTTAGATATACTGATATTATTCCAGAGTATGCTACTAACTCATTTTCTATAGTTAAAGACAATTCAATGTTATCTCTGTCTTTATCAAAGTATTTTGTTAAAGATAATTTTAAATTAATGACTTCATTTTCCCAACTTAAAAATGATGACAGCTCTTCAGTGATAATTTCTGAGTTAGTTTTACAGCTTAAAATCTAGGTAATGCGAAAAATAATTATTTTTCTACTATTAATTTATAATTTATCTTCAGCTCAAACTTATGATGTTTTATTCATTGGTAACAGTTATATTTATTATAATGATTTACCTGATATGTTGTCAAAAATTTCAACTTCACTTGGAGACTCCATTTTTTTTGATCAATACACCCCGGGAGGATATTCTTTATATGCTCATTCTCAAGATCAGCTAACAATTGATAAGATTAATCAACAAAACTGGGATTATGTGGTTTTACAAGATCAAAGTCAGCGTCCCTCTCTAAGCCCAGCATATGTTTCTACAGCTGTTTTTCCATATGCTGAACAATTAGTGGATCTTATTTATCAAAATTATAATTGTTCTGAGCCCTTGTTTTATATGACTTGGGGGAGAAAAAATGGTGATCAAACAAATTGTGTTAATTACCCACCTGTATGTACATACTTAGGAATGCAAGAAAGACTAAGGCATAGTTATGTTTCAATGGGTTTTAGTAATAATGCTACTATTTCTCCAGTTGGTATTGCTTTTAAGAATTGTATAGCATTTGACAGTACCATTCAACTTTATAATAATGATAATAGCCATCCAAGTGTTCACGGATCTTACTTAGCTGCTTGTGTTTTTTATTCATCTATTTTTAAAAAACCCTCAATAGGTGCATTGTATATCCCAAATGCAATTAGCTCTAGTGATGCTCTTTTTTTACAACAAATAGCTTCGTCAACAGTTCTTGATAGTATTTCATCTTGGAATATCTTTAATGCAAATTTTTCTTATGTTGATAATAGCGATTCCATTAGTTTTATAAATTCATCTTCAAATTTTGAAAATTGTATTTGGGATTTTGGTGATGGTAATTTCTCTTCTTTGGAAAACCCTTCTCATCATTATCTTAACTCTGGAATTTATAATATAAAACTTATTGTGTATACAAATGACTGGTGTCTAATGGATGTTTTAGAAGAAGAAATTACAATAACAATCTCTAGTATTGAAGAAAATAATAATACTAGCCAAAAAAAAAATAAATATTTAGATTTTTTTGGTAGAATTACTGATTCTAAATCAAAAGGTTTAAAGTTTTTTATAAATAGCGAAGGAAAAGCAGTAAAGAAGTTTATTTTTGAATAAAAAAATCAAATATGACACTTTTAATTTTAGTTTTAAAAATCACTCTTTTTTTAGTAATTATAAATGTTTGGGTTTTTCGTTTTAAAAAGTCAACGCCATATAGAGGTGGTCAAGCTAATAGTATGACAGAAGAATTTACAAGTTATAATCTTCCCTCTTTTATGTTGTATGTCGTTGGAGCGTTAAAGATACTTGCTGCAACTACTTTGCTTTTGAGTTTATTTTCTGAAAATGAAATAATTACAGGCCTAGTTGATTATAGTCTTTATACTATGTGTTTATTAATGGTTGGAGCAATTTTTATGCACATTAAAATTAGTGATCCGTTGATGAAATCATTACCAGCATTTTTAATGTTAGTGATTTCTTTAGCAATTTTATTTCTCCCTTAATTTTTGATAATCTGTCTCTTTGGGCTCCAATATGTTCTCCTATTATCTTTTGTTATATCGTTAATTATAGGATTTCCCTTAGAATCTTGTGTTTGAGCATAGGCATTTAAAATTAGCTTAGAATCATTTTCAGGATTTTTGAAATCCTTTAGCTCAGCTCCTCCGCTTTGATATGCTTGGTGTATGATTTTTTTAGTGTATTTACATAAATTATAAATATCTTTTTTTACTAAATAGTTCCATTTTGTATGAGGATGGATTTTAGCATGGTAAAGAATTTCTGATTTTAGATAATTACCTACTCCACAAAAATATTTTTGGTTTAATAAAACCTTGCAAACCTCAATATTTGAATTTATATTTTTAAGTAAATATTCTGAGTACTTTGCAGGTGAAGTGTTAAAATTTAAAAAATCACCTTCTTTAAAATACTTAGTTTTAACATCAATATTATTTAGCAGTTTGATATTCCCAAACCTTCTAGTGTCATTAAAATAAATAATATTATTTTTATCAGTTTTTAGTTTTAGATGACTATGTTTTTCTTTTACTTTAGACCAATTTCCTGTCATTCCCAAATGAAATGAAAAATATTTATCATCATTAATTTTTATAAAAGTAGTTTTTCCTATACAGAATATTTCAGAAAAATTAAAAGGGATAAAATTGTTGATTTCATCAATTAGCTTTCCATATTTAATTTGATATGGTTTGGAGAAGCATTTAAAATCAGTTATATTTTGATTGCTTAATTCCTTTTGAAGAAAATCTGCAACTATTCTGACCTCTGGTCCCTCAGGCATTACTTTTTATAGTATTTTGTTAGCTTATTTCTGGCTTTTGTTACTTTTGGAGAGATTACAAATTGACAATAGGGTTGTTCTTGATTTTGTTTGAAATAATTCTGGTGGTATTTTTCAGCATCATAAAAAACTTTAAATTCTTTTACTTCAGTAACAATTTTACTATCAAATAATTCTGTGTTAATATTAGTAATAAAATTATTTATTACTTTTTTTTCCGTGTCGTTATTATAGAGGATGATTGACCTGTAATGAGCACCTACATCATTACCTTGTCTATTTAATGTTGTAGGGTCATGAGAGACGAAAAAAACTTCCAGTAAAACTTCTAGGCTTACTTCACTTGGATTATAGATTATTTTGCAAACTTCTGCATGATTAGTTTTTGACCTACTAACCTCTGCGTATGATGGGTTTTTAATCTGCCCACCAGAAAAACCACTTTCAACACGACTTACTCCCACAAGGTCTTCAAATACAGCCTCTACACACCAGAAACAACCCCCTCCAAAGTGAATTTCTTTTTTATCTTCAATTATTATATTTGACATATTTAAAATTAGACTTAAAATTAAAATTAAATTCATAAATTAAATTTATTATTCACAGTAATATGCGGCATTTTTAGCATGTTCCATAAATTTAACTTTGGTTACTCTAACTCTATTATCTGTTTCAGTTATTACAAAACTATTTATTTTATTATAAATATATTCTGCAAATTTTTCAGCACCTGTAGCTTTAATAATTCTTACTTGAGCTAAGCCTAATTGATCCATCTGTGTAAAATAATTTAGCTCTGGATCATTCTCTGCTATAATCACTGTGTGGTCAAACATATAATCCATCCATGCTTTTGGTTGTAGGCCATCTATTGTTGTTTGAGCACGCTTTAAACCTCCAAAATCCCAAACCCAATTTCTTGAATCCAGTTCTCCTTCAAAATAAATCTTAAATGATACAGCGTATCCATGTAGAAAGCTACAATGAATATCTTCAGCTTTCCATTGACGAAATACAGTTGAAAACCCGTCAAAAACTTTACTTGATTGAAATTTACCCATTTTATATATAGTTTTAATTTTTTGGAAATAGTTTGTCTATGGCTTCGTGACGAAATTGAAAAATTTGAATTAATCTTTTTTTTATAAAAAGAAAATGAGCGATTTTTCCAAATATTCCAAATGGCATTTTATAAATAACTTTATCAATAATTGTAGTTGAGTTATCTTCATTTTTTTTAAAATGGTGCTCATGATGCCACATGTTGTAGGGGCCAAACCTTTGTTCGTCAATAAAGTATTTGTTTTTTTCTATAAATGATATTTCTGTTACCCATTTCATGTTAAAAAATTTGAATGGATTAACATTGTAACTGATTATTTTACCAATATAAAAATCTTCAGACCTTCCAGATAAGATTTTAAATTTCATATCTGTTGGCGTTAATAAGTTTAAATTTTTTGGATTACAGAAAAAATCCCATATCTCTTCAATAGGCTCATTTACCTTTTGTTTGGATTTTATAGAGTATAGTCCGCTTTTATAACTTTTAGTTCTAACTGACATTATATATAGTTTAAATCATTTAACATTATGCAAAGATATTCTTTAAAATCATATTTTATAATTTTTATTGTTAATTGTTATATATTTTTGGGATATTTGAAAAAAAATCTATGAATTATAATATAAGTCAATTATCAAAAATAAGTGATACCAATAAAATCACGTTGCGATCTTGGGAAGAAAGATATAATTTCTTAGTTGCAGAAAGAACAGATACTAACATAAGAGTTTATTCAAAAGATGATTTGATTTGTGCTATAAATACTAAAGCTCTTTTAAGCGAAAAAATTAAAATTTCAAGTATTTCCAAGAAATCTCACGTTGAAATACAAGATCTTGTTGATGATAAGTTTAATGACAAAGAAAACAACAATCCTCAAATTTATATTTCAAGAGTTTTAAGAGCCGCACTTAATTATGATCGTGATTTATTTGATAGTACTATTTATTTAGGTTTTAAAAAGTTTGGAATGTTTGAGTTTTATTTAAATATAATGTATCCGGCTCTTGAAAAGATTGGGTATATCTGGTCTGTTAAAAGTAATGTAGCCGAGCATGAAAAATTTGTTACTTCACTTTTAGAGGTTAAAATTAATGACATAACTAAAGAGATTGCTGAAAATAATATGAGTAAAGATATTTGGCTACTATTTATCATGGCTCCATATATATTTCTTAACAGAGATAATAATCATTTTATATCTTTATTTCAGACTACAAAAATGGTTGAGGGGGCAGAAAAAAACCTGGAGGATAATTGGGTAAGTTAATTATTGTTTAGTCCATCTTCCATTTGACATTAACATAAAGCTTCCAATATATTTTTGATTCCAATTTTCTGGTTCAATTATACTTAAAAAATTTTCTTCATCTGCTGTTTCATATAGAAAATAAATAGCGCCTGTTATTGGATTAAAACTATAATTTGATTTATAGATAAGTTCTGTCCAATTATATTCTTCTTGAATTTTCTTGTACTGATCCTTTAATTCTTCAATCTGACTCTTAAAGTAATTTTTGCACTCATAAGGCAAATTTTTGTCAATTACGCTAGCCCCAAAGTTTGGTGCTGATGATGTTGTGGGGTAGTCTTTTTTAAATGCATCAAAAGAATCTTCTTCGTAATTAAAAACTACATTATCAGGATATTTCTTCATATCTATAAATTTTTGCAAATTTATGATATTTTTTTTGTTAAGCTAATTTTACTCATTATTATATAGTAATTATTCAATATAGTTATATATTTGTAGAGAAAATTAATAATTTTATCAAATAATTTAATTTGAAAAAATCATTTTATTTGTAACTTAAAAATTTATAATGAAAATACTTTTAGTAGGGGCAAGCAGCGACATAGCAATTGAGTTTTATAATACTCACAATGTTAATTACAATATTATTAGATTAAGTTCTAATCCAGACTTTAGTGATGTTCACGATTTTAATGTTCAGGACGAAAATTCATTCATTGACGAAGATAATATTGACGGAATAATATACTTTCCCGGAAGTATTAATTTAAAACCTTTTAAGAGGTTAAAAATTGAAAACTTTCTTGAAGATTTTGATATAAATGTTGTTGGTTTGTTGAAAATTCTAAAATTTTATGAATCTAGGTTGTCAGAAAAATCATCTTTAGTTTTTATTAGTACTGTTGCTGCAAACTTAGGAATGCCTTTTCATTCTTCAGTTTCAGTTAGTAAATCTGCTATTGAGGGACTTACAAAAAGTTTAGCAGCTGAATGGGCTCCTAAAGTTAGGGTCAATTGTATTGCACCATCTCTTGTAGAGACTAAATTAGCTAAACGTTTTTTTAGAACAGAAGATCAAAAAGAGATGATGAATCAAAAACACCCTTTAAAAAGAACAGGGCTTCCTGAGGATATTGTAAATGCACTTGACTTTCTGATTTCTAATAAGTCATCTTGGATTTCAGGTCAAATATTGAATGTTGATGGTGGTATGTCAACTCTTAAGATTTAACAAAATTGTTAGCTTACATTTGGAAATTTAAATACTTCATTTTTGCTGTTGTATTAGTAATATTCTCTTATTCATTATACCTAATATCAAATCCTGTAATCTTTTTTGAAACCGAAAGGATTTTAAAATATGCTGATGATATTGAAATAGAATTATCTCAATCTTTCGATGATAAAAATCTTTTTTTAATTGGCGTAGAATTCAATGATGAGATTAATTTTAATCAATTTGTAGATATAGACTCAGTCTATAATATCATTAAAAAAGATTCAATAATCAAAAATGAAAAAAGTGTTTTTAATGAATCTAGATTGCTTTTTACTGGACTTTTCTTTCATACCATTAATTTACTTAATCTTGAGAGTCAGTTAACTTTTGAAAAGTCTGTCAAAAAAATAAAAAATAAATCAAGCCAATTTCTATCTAAAGATTTTAAGAAATTATTTTTTTTAATAGAAATAAAAAATGGTTTTAATGATAAGGATTGGAAATATTTTATTTCTAATATAAGAAATTCATTTGCTTTAGATGGAGTAGATGATGTATTTGTTTCTGGTCAAATTTCTTCAGAAATATATATGCAAGAAAAAGTTATTTCTGAGCTAATATTTATAACAATTTTTAGTGCACTATTTTGTTGTTTAATTCTTTGGTTTTTCACTCTAAATATAAAATTTGTTCTGCTCACTCTTATAAGTGTAATATTTAGTGTTGTCATTAGTATTTCTATGTCTCAATTTATTTATGGAGGTATTGAGCTGGTGATGATTATAATGCCTGCAATAATTTTTATCGTTTGTGTCTCTGATTTAATGCATCTTTTAAATGAGGACAATATTAGTACTGAAAATAAAAAAGATTATTTTATAAAAAAAGTTAAAATTGTTGGGATTCCTGTTGCTCTTACTTCCTTTACAACTGCAATTGGTTTTTTAAGCTTTTGTTTTTCTGATGTATTACCTATTACTAGGTTTGGCCTAATTACAACTGTTGGGATTTTGATCTCATTATTTATTATCTTAATAAGTTATGCGATAAGTGTAGATTTAAATTTTCATCTTTTAAAAGGTAATCCTAAATTAAACAAGAAGCTAGACGGCTTAATATTTTCAATAGTAAACTTTAGCAATAAATTTTATTTCAGATTAATTCTTATAGTAATGATTCTCTTTGCTGGATATGGTGTGCATAAAATTAGTGTTGACAATTATATTACAGATGAAGTAAATAAAAAATCTAGGTTATTTGAAGAAATGAACTTCTTTAATGAAAATTTTGGAGGTATTAAGCCCTTAACATTTAAGATTAATATGGATGAGCAAGTTGATATAAGTAAGATTATAAAATTTGAAAACTTCTTAGATTCTAATGGTTTTGTTTTAGATTTTTCTATTAGTCGTTTCGTTGATAACCCTTCATTGATTGATAAAAGAACGTTTAAAAGTCTAACTAAAGATGTTTATACAATTAGAGCTAGAATGAAAGATATTGGCTCAAAAGATAGTTTTGAAAAAATTACAATGATTAAAGAGAAGGCGATATCATTGGGTGTTCCTTTAAGTGTTGGTGGAGCAGGATATTTATTTGATCAAGTCAGTAATAAACTAACTAAAGAAATACTTTATGGCCTTATAATTGCTATTCTTACAATAGGTTTACTTTTTATAATTATAAATAATTTTAATTTTAGATATTTTTTTATTGCACTCATTCCAAATGTTTTTCCAATTTTAGTTTGTATAGGTATTTTATGCTTAAACAATTTTTATTTTAGTCTTTCTAATGCATTTATTTTTGCAATTGTTTTTGGTTTGATTGTTGATGACTCAATTCATATCCTAAGCTCATATAGATTTAACGTTAAAAGAGGGATGACTAAAGATGAGGCATTAGATAAATCACTTACTATTACAGCTCGGGCAGTAATTAAGACAACTATCATAGTTATATTTAGTCTTATTCCATTAATTTTTTCAGAATTTAAATCTGTTAGTCAACTTAGTGTTATTACTATCATTTCGGCAGTGATTGCTATCATATTCGATTTAGTATATTTACCTAAGCTAATGAAAAAGTACTTATAATGATAGTAAATATATTTTGGTTTAGAAGAGATTTAAGAGTTGAAGATAATACAGCATTAAATCTAGTATTATCAAAAGAGCAAAATGTTTTGCCAATATTTATTTTTGATAATAATATTACTGACTTACTTCCAAAAAATGATGCTCGAATAAGCTTTATTTATTCTCAGCTAAAAAAAATTGATCTTTTTTTGAAAAAAAATAGTTCTTCTTTACTAATTCTTAAAGGAGATCCAAAAAATATTTTTGAAAAATTAATTCTTGATTATAATGTTAATTCTGTTTGCTGTAATAGAGATTATGAGCCTTATGCTAAGAAAAGAGACAATTATATTTCTGATTTACTTAAAAATAATTCTATAGAATTTAGTCAATCTAAAGATAGCTTGATTTTTGAACCTCATGAAGTATTAAAGGATAACGGTGATCCATATACTGTATATACTCCTTTTAAAAATAAATGGCTTCAGAAATTTAATTCAATAAAACTGATTTCTTCTTCTAAAATATCTTTTAACAATCTTTTAAAATATCATAATAATTTTCTACCAATAGAAAATTTTGGATTTATTCAATCTAAAATAAATATTAAAGATTATGATTTAAATAACTTAAATAAGTATGCGGATTCTAGAGATTTTCCATCAACTGATGGGACAAGTTATTTGGGTATACATCTTCGTTTTGGAAGTGTAAGCGTTAGAGATATTATTAAAGATCTTTCCACAGATGATAGTATTTTCTTATCTGAACTTGTCTGGAGAGAATTTTTTACACAGATATTATTTCACTTCCCCAAAGTAGTTAACAACAATTTTAAATCCAAATATGATGGAATTAATTGGCGAAATAATAAAGATGAATTTTTAAAATGGTGTAATGGAGAGACTGGTTACCCCATTGTGGATGCTGGGATGCAGCAACTAAATAAAACAGGCTATATGCATAATCGAGTTAGAATGATTACAGCTGGTTTTTTGTGTAAACATCTTTTAATAGATTGGAGATGGGGTGAGAAGTATTTTGCATTAAAGCTTTTAGATTATGAATTAGCTTCTAATAATGGTAATTGGCAATGGGCAGCGGGAACAGGGTGTGATTCCGCTCCATATTTTAGAATTTTCAACCCCTTTACACAGCAGAAGAAATTTGATAGTGATTTTAAATATGTAAAAAAATGGATCGCAAATTTTGATCAAGAGAACTATTTGCCCTATATAGTAGATCATAAATTAGCTAGAGAAAGAGCATTGTCAGGCTATAAAAAAGGAATAGAAGCTTCGTTTATTTCCTAAAGGGGTGCATCCATGATGATGACCCTTCCCAGCCGCATGAAAAACAACTATATCTCTTCCATTCGAATAAGAATAATGTTAAATAATTTAGGGTCTTATCCATACTTTCTTTTTCAATACGCTTAAGAGTTTCATTACATTTTGGGCAGATACACTTTCCTTTTTCTCTTTTTAGAGTGAATAATTTGAATTGTTTAATAGTCATAAGAACTATTACATAGATGACTACTATAGATAGTATCAATTTCATAAAACAAATAAAATTTAAATAATATTTCTTGACAATAAGTATAAATACTTAAATTATCCTAAAGCCTGTATTATGCCAAACTTATATCAATTTACTTGCAATTTAGTCAATTGGCGGCGGCGGTGTTACGGTGTTCTTTAGGTTGTTGGCTCCGATAAATACAACATGAGCTACTGCATCTTTTGTAGAAGTATTTATAGTTTCATGCCAATTATTGTTAGCGCCAATAAATGATTCACCTTGCTTAATTACTTTTTCTTCAATTCCAGAATCAGTTTGATGAGTAATTGTTAATTCACCTTCAATTACAAAAACTACTGGAATGGATTCATGCATGTGAATTCCAGTTGATTCTCCAGGAGCAAGTACTTTAATAGCAGAAGTAATTGTTTCATTAGAGTCTGGAAAATTAATTTGTTCTCCAAGTATATTTTCTGTTGATGCATTTAATAAAACTTTACTTTCAAAATTATTTTTTTGAGGACTGGAGCATGAAACCCAGAGAAGAAACGCTATAGGTAATATATTAATAGTTTTCATAATTTTATTTATTGATTTGAATTCAAAAAAAAGAAATTATTTGAAATTATAAAAATAATATCCAAATTATATTTATTATTAATACTATCATCGTCATAAGTACACTTGCTAAATGTAGTAATTTGAATTTTTTTGTATTACCATTATCAGTTGCATTATTTGTTGCAGGGATTATTAACAAACATATTAATGATAGAGCAAATGATATTAGGCCTATTAGTATACTGATTTCATTAGTGAGAAAAATAACGTTCACCATCAAGAATATTAACGATAAACACGTATTAGTTTTGAATATTTTAGGAAAGATATTTCGAATATAAATTCTAGATTGGCTTTTATTCAAATTATTAAAAACAATAGGTGCGGCAAGAGCAGTTTGAAAGAATATTATTCCAATAATTATGCCTGATATTAGTATTTGAAAGTTTAAAATTAAATTCATATTTAAAATTTTCGATAAAATTAAAAAAAAACTCTCTCTATCATAGATTGAATCTAAATTAGATGTAATTTTGCATGAAATTTTTAAAATAAAGAATTTAATAAAAATGAAAATTGGAATTATTTGGGGGTCTGATTCAGGTGATACTGAAGATACAACAATGACAATGGAGGGTAAATTAACTTCTTACGATTTAGAAGTAATAAATGTTGCAGAAGCTAGTGTAGAAGATTTTAGAAAGTTTGATTTACTAATTTTAGGAATATCTACTTGGTATGATGGTGATTTGCAAAGTGATTGGGAAGATTTTTTTCCAACATTTGAAAAGATTGATTTTACTGATAAAACAGTAGCTATTTTTGGTCTTGGTGATCAATATGGTTATGATGAATATTTTATTGATGGTGTTGGTATTCTAGCTAAGGAAATTCTTAAAAATGGCGGAGAGGTTATTGGTCATTGGTCTACTGAATCTTATGAATTTGTTAAATCAAAAGCATTAATGAATGAAAATACTTTTTATGGTTTAGCTCTAGATGAAGGTAATCAATATGATCTTTCACCCGAAAGGATTGATAAATGGTTGCTTAGTTTAGGTCTAGAAATCAGCTAATTACTTCTTATTTTATTAAGTTTGTTTTTCATTATTCTATCATGGAAATATTTGGTTTTTTTGGAGCTCTTTTAATTGGTCTTGTTCTTGGGTTAATTGGCGGGGGAGGATCTATTTTAACAGTGCCAATATTTGTGTATATTTTAGGGGTTTCACCTGTTATTGCCACTTCTTATTCACTCTTTGTTGTAGGTTTAACCGCTATGGTTGGAGCAATTAGAAATTTCCAGAAAAATATGGTTGATGTAAAAACAGGTTTTATTTTTGCAATTCCTGCATTCATTGGTGTTTTCTTATCAAGAAGGTTTATTTTGCCTGTAATTCCAGAGGAAATCATATCTATTAATAGCTTTCTATTAACTAAGGATATAGCAATAATGTTGTTTTTTGCTTTTATAATGTTTGTAGCTGCCTTTTTTATGATAAAGGAGCGAACAGACACAAATACTAATCAACAAATTAAATATAATATTCCACTTTTAACTATTGATGGATTAATTATTGGAATATTAACAGGATTAGTTGGTGCAGGTGGAGGTTTCTTGATAATTCCTGCTTTAGTCCTTTTTGCTAAATTACCAATGAAAAAAGCAGTTGCAACTTCTTTAATGATCATTGCTATTAAATCTCTAATTGGATTTACAGGAGATCTATGGCAATTACAAATTGATTGGCTACTACTAACTTCTTTTACTGCTATTTCGGTAATAGGGATTTTTATTGGCATATATTTAAATCAATTTATCAACGAGAAAAAATTAAAGAGAGGCTTTGGTGTTTTTGTAATTACAATGTCTGTCTTTATAATTATAAAAGAATTAATTTAAATATTATTTTTGAACTTAAATTTTTAAAAAGTGAAAATAGAACAATTATATACTAAATGTTTAGCTCAGGGAGCTTACTATATAGAAAGTAACGGTGAAGCTGCAGTTATTGACCCTTTAAGAGATGTTAAGCAATATATTGACTTAGCAAAAGAATCTAATTCAAAGATAAAATATGTCTTTGAGACACATTTTCATGCCGATTTTATTAGTGGCCATTTAAGTTTAGCTAATTTAACAGAGGCTCAAATAGTATATGGTCCAAAAGCTGATCCTGATTATGAGGCTTTCATTGCAAAGGATAAACAAGTTTTTAATTTAGGAGAAATAACACTTACAGTTTTACATACCCCTGGTCATACACTGGAGAGTACATCATTTCTTTTAAAGGACAAAAATGGAAAAGAGCATTGTATTTTTACAGGCGATACCTTATTCTTGGGTGATGTTGGCATTCCTGATGTAGCTCAAAGATATATGGGTGTTTCAAAAGAAGAACTAGCAGGAATTTTATATGATTCTGTGAATTTAAAAATTAAACCATTGCCTGATAATATTTTAGTTTACCCTGGTCATGGTGCAGGATCTGCATGTGGCAAGAATATGATGAAAGAAACTATTGATACTCTTGGTAATCAAAAAAAGATGAATTATGCTCTTAACGGAAGCTTATCAAAAGATAATTTTATTAAGCAATTAACTAATAACCTTCCAGAGCCTCCGACATATTTCCCATCTAATGTTAAATTAAATCAACAGGGCTATCAAGACTTAAGTGTTGTTATAGAAAATGGTAAACAAGCTATTTCTTGTAATGATTTCATCTCTAAAGCAACTGCGGAAAATGCTGTAATGCTTGATTTAAGGAATCAAATTGATTTTGCTAAAGCTCATATTCCAAATTCAATATTTATAGGAATTGACGGAGGATTTGCTCCATGGGTTGGAGGTTTATTAAAGAATGTTGCAAAACCTATTTTATTAATAGTTGAGCCAGAACGAATTGAAGAGGCAATAACTAGATTAGCTCGAGTTGGTTTTGATAATGTAATTGGTTATTTAGATGAAGGATTTGATTCTTGGATAGAAGCCAATTTAGAAATTGCAAAAATTTCTACAATTTCAGCTCAAGATTTTAGTGAAATAGTTGATAAGAAAGAAGTTAAAATATATGATGTTCGTAAGCCTAGTGAGTTTTTTTCAGAGCATATTATAAATGCTATTAATATACCTCTTCTTGAAATACCTGAGAATAAACAAGAAATACAGAAGGATGATAATATTTATATGCATTGTGCTGGGGGATACAGATCAATTATTGCAAATTCTATTCTAAAATCTAAAGGATTTCACAATATTATTGATATTGAAGGTGGTTTTTCTTTAATCAAAGACTCAAGTATTAAAATAACGGACTATATATGTCCATCTGAATTTTAAAAAAAAAGAAATGGAAAATTTATCAAATGAACGTTGGAATGAGTTACTTTCACAATCAGATAATTATGTTGTTCTTGATGTAAGGACTCCTCAGGAGTGTGATGAAGGAATTATTGAGGAAGCTATTCAAATTAATTTTTTAGCTAGCCATGAGTTTGTAAGCTCAATAGAGAATCTTGACAAAGATAAGACCTATTTTATTTATTGTAGGAGCGGTAATAGAAGTGCTCAAGCTTGTAATTACATGAATATGAAAGGTTTCACAACATATAATCTAATGAATGGAATTATGGGATGGGATGGCAAAATTGTTTCTAATTAATGGCGTATGATTTTATAAATCATTGGGATAATTTATATTCTTCTAAAAAAATAGAAGAAGTTAGCTGGTATCAAAAATCTCCGCAAACATCTTTAGACTTTATTTACAAGGCTAACATAGGTAAAGATGATGCAATTATAGATATTGGAGGGGGGGATAGTTTTTTAATTGATCATCTTATTAATGATGGCTTTACAAATCTTACAGTTTTAGATATTTCAAAAGTTGCTATAGAAAGGGCAAAAACGAGATTAGGTAATAAGGCTGATAAAGTTAAATGGATAACCTCTGATATTAAAAAATTTTCTCCAAAAAAAAAATATGTTCTTTGGCATGATAGAGCAGTTTTTCATTTTATGCAAAACACAATTGCTATTAAAGAATATTATAATAATTTGTTAAAAGGAATAGCTGAAGCTAGTACTGTAGTATTAGGAACCTTCTCTGAAAACGGTCCAGATCGTTGTTGTTCTCTAGATATTTGTAAATATTCGATTAATGAATTATCTTTACTTTTTAGCAAAGATTTCTCATTAAAAGAGGGAGTAAACACTTTACATAAAACACCAGCAGGTTCCACACAAGCTTTTACATTTGTGTCACTTGTTAAAAATTAAAATTTAAGAAATGGAAATTATATATAGTCCTTGGCCGTGGTATGTAGCAGGCCCTATTATTAGTTTAATTATGTTGTTTTTAATTTTATTTGGCAAAACATTTGGGATGTCATCAAATTTACGAACAATGTGTTCTGTACTTGGTGCGGAAAAGTTTTCTGATTTTTTCAAATTTGATTGGAAAGCCCAAATATGGAATTTAGTAGTTGTTTTAGGGGCAATTATTGGTGGTTACATTGCATATAATTTTATGATAATTGATTATAGTATAGACTTAAACCCTAAGACTATTGCACATTTAAAACTATTAGGTATTGAAAATGCTGGTAGTACATATATGCCTGATGAATTATTTGCTTTAGATGTGCTAAAGACTTGGAAAGGATGGTGTTTTTTATTGTTTGGTGGTATTCTTATTGGCTTTGGAACAAGATATGCAGGAGGATGTACTTCAGGGCATGCTATCTCAGGACTTAGTAATTTACAACTACCATCTTTAATTGCAGTTGTAGGTTTCTTTTTTGGTGGCTTAGTGATGACTCACTTTTTTTTACCAATGATTTTGTCAAATTGGTTTTTAATTTAAAATAAAATATAATGAAATTTTTAAAATTTTTATTGCTTGGGATATTGTTTGGAATTATAATGACAAAAGCAGAAATTATTTCCTGGTTTAGGATTTATGAGATGTTTAGATTTGAATCTTTTCATATGTACGGAATCATTGGTTCAGCAATTCTATTGGGAGTATTGTATGTGCAGATCATAAAAAGATTTAACATAAAATCAATTGATGGTTTAGATGTAGATTTTCTACCAAAAGCTCCTGGATTTATTCGCTATTTTTTAGGTGGAACTCTTTTTGGTCTTGGCTGGGCAGTTACAGGAGCATGTCCTGGACCTATGTTTGTGCTACTTGGTAATGGTTTTTTAACGGTTTTTATTATGATTTTAGGTTCTGTTTTAGGAACTTTTATTTATGGGGTTCTAAGACATAAATTGCCTCATTAGAATTTTTTCTAAAAACTAAATAGTTGATTAAATATCTTTGATAATTATAGCTATTATTTCAATGAAATTCGTAATTCTGTAAAAAAATACTACATTTGATAGTCTGAAATTACTGATTTTAATTTTGGCTATACTTTAATTAGTTGAAAATCAAATACTTAAATATATTTTTTATTAATATTAAAAAAACATCATGGAAGAATTATTTGGAATTTTATTAGCCTTAGTGCCATTTATTGTATTTGGTTTTATGTTTGCAAAGCATAGAAATGAAACACCCTCATTTTTATTAAGTATGGACAGAATGAGTGATGTGAAAAACGCTTGGACTCTACTTTTGGTAATCACTGCTCCATTAATATTAATATATAACACTATTGTTTGGGCAGGATATTCCGTAGTTGTTGCTGCTTCATTTTTGGCATGGTTACTAAAAACTATTTTTGACTTTTTGGTTGAATGGGTTGTATTACCTGTTTTTAGAGCTTTAAAATGGGTCTTTATAAACGTTTTATGGGTACCAGTTAAAATTATCGCTAAAGCCATATTTCATTATATTTTTATTTGGGCATGGGATTTATACAAAACATCATTTCTAGCTTTAAATAATACTTACAATAGCAACAAATTAAGAATTGGGTTTATTGGCTCATTTTATTCCTTAATTATTCTTGGCTTTTGTATATACCTTTCAATATTATTTGATTTTGAATTACTAGCAATGATTGGTCTTTCAATTTCAATTCTTCCTATTTTAAAGGCTGGAGGTACAATTACTTCATTAATTCATTTTAATGATGACAGAAACCACGGTGATCATGGCTCTCTAGTGATGAAATCAGCGATTAATTATGTTTTAGCAGCTTTAGTATCTTTAGTTGTTATTCAGATATTATTATCACTTAGCTTACTTCCCGATTTTGGTTTATTTGTTTTAGGTGTTGCTATTAATACAAATGTTATCTTATCATTTGTCCTTATTATATCTCTATTTATAGCGTTTTTTGCTCAGGCAATTTTCCCAAACTATTTATTAGATAATTCAGAAGAATTATCTTTAATAGATTCTACAAAATCATATCTTAATCAGATCAAACAAAAAGGTTTGCAAATTTTATTTTCAATTGGTCCTTCAGCAATGGTTTCATTAATAGTATTATTAATTCCAACGTTTATAGTTTATCTTTCTATTGCAACAGCAGATGATTTTAAAAGTAAAGTTTATGCTGAGAAAAAAATTGATTTAGTTGAATATCAAGAAAAGGCAAATGAAAATTTAAATAAAATAATGTTAAATTTTACTGCTGAAAAGCTTGATACTGTACAAACTGCATTAGAGAAAGTTATTGAACTTGACATAAGATCTCAGCAGATTTCTTATGCAAATAGTTTTCCTAAAAATATGATTGATAACCCTCAAAATATCACAAATAATCATACTTCAGCTTATACAGATTTTTTCCCAACAGTGATTAAATCCACAAAAGCTGATTCTCTTTTGTTTTCTAACAAGATAGCTGAATCAACTAATATCATTTCAAATTTAAATGAAAGGTTATTAGAATATAAAAAACAAGATTGGTCATTTATAATCGAAAGAAAGAATTCAAAAGGAAATTCAGATAGTTGGGTTATGATAAAAGAAGGTACAGATATTAGTCGTTTTGTTGATAAATCTGTAGTTGAAGGAGAAACATATGTTTATAGAGTAAAAGCAAAAAATTCTAATGGAAAATCTAATTGGGGCCCAGAAGTAAGAAAAACTATTGACAACTCTGATCTTTTAAGTCCTTCAAGTTTAAGAGTTTCATCAGAATCAAATTTTAGAAATATTTTAAGTTGGAATGATAACTCTATAAATGAAACTGGTTTTATTATTGAAAGAAAAATTGGAGATGAAGAAGGTTGGAGCAATTATGCATCTCTTGGTGCTGATGTTTCGCAGTTTGTTGATTCAAATATCACATCTGGATATTTATATTCATATAGAGTCAAGTCAGCACAAGATGAAACTCTTTCCAACACAAGTAATTCTGTTTCAATTAAAGTACGATTAAAAGCTCCAACAGATGCAAAATCTATGGCAAATCTTAAGAGTCTTTTATTAGATTGGTCTTATAATTATGGCTTCAATACTTTTGGGTGGAATTACAACAATAAAAGATCTTCTGGAAATATTACCAAAAATAAAGTTAGTGGTGTAATTAAAAACACTGAGCTTTCATTTTCTGCAGAAATACAAAAGATGATTGATACAGAAAATGAAAATCTTAATGATTTACAAAAAGAATTAAATTTTACAAATAGTAAATTAACTATGTATGCTGAATTAGTTGATTATGATGCTTCTCAAGCTAGTATGCTAAGAGTATTTAAGAATATTTCATTTATCTTCTTATTGTTTTTTATAGCAATTCTTGGAGGTGTACTTATGAGTGTTTCATTATCATATTTTAGTAATGTGTTTTATAAAGTATTTAAAATTAGACATGAAGAAGAATGGTACTTTATTCAATTAGTAAATAATGAAAATAAGATCAATCCTCTTCAGCCTTTATTTGGTCTGACTTGTTTTGTTGTTGTTGTATTAGCTTTTACTAATGGAGGTGCTATTATTGAATTTATGAGTTCTATCTATGAATAATAAGATTATTATATTCTTCTTTTCTATATTAATAGTGTATTTTTTAATCTCTAATAATAGCCCTGCTTTAAAAAGTGATTCTAAAAGCCTAATTGAACATGTAATATCACCATCAATAAACATTAGCGTTAATAGTGATATAAATCTTTTTAAGATACATAGTGATTATTTAGATTCTAATGTAAATAAATTATTAGATCATTCTTCAATTAATTTGAATGAAGGGAATGAAATTGGTTTAGATATTTTTGTTAATGCTCTTGATAATATTTCATCTAATAATACTCAGATAGCGCCAACAGATTTTGATCTATCTTTAAATTTAAATGTAGCAGATTTTGTTTCGAAAAAAGTTATAAAAAATCCTGATATAATTAATCCAAGAAAATTTCAATACTCATCTGGTGATGACTATACGGAAACTGGTAGAGTTTCTAAACCACTTGTAATAGTACCTGAAGTTGAAAAAACTCCATTAGCAGAAAATCTAAAAATTTCAGAAAAAAAACTTGAAGTTAAAATCGATTCTCAAAAGAAAAATCCTAAAAAAGAAAAAGTCATTGTTAAAAAGAAGGTAGTTACTAAAGAGGTAGTTACTGAAGAGGTAGTTACTGAAGAGGTAGTTACTGAAGAGGTAGTTACTGAAGAGGTTGTTTCTGAAGAGATTGTTTCTGAGGAAGTTGTTACACATATTAATGAGCTAAATAATATTATTTTTAATTACACTAAGAATTCTGGTAAAATTCCTGTTTTTAAGAAAGATTCAAAACAATTATTATTTAAGGTTTTAAAAAAAGGTATTCTAAATAAGGTAGATATTGTAACTATCTTCAATGAAAATTTTGGTTCTAAAATAACTAGAAAGGCAATAAATAAATACATCGAAATAAATATTACTAAAAAAGATCCTAACTTTAAGCGAGTGATTTAATAAGTATTTTTTTACATTTTATGAGAAAAATATTGTTGCTTGTATTTTGCTTTCCTTCAATAATTCTTGCTCAAGAATTTAATATTGGAGCGGGAGAATATAATCTAAATAATAGTTATAAGTGTTTAAGTGACCTTGATAGGATTATAATTTCTAATGAAATAAAAGAGAATTTAAAATTCCTTAGCGATAAGATAATTTTAAATAAAAATAAATCTACATCATTTATTTGGCCTCTCAGAAAAGATACCTCATTATCTTTTAATAATTATTTTGGTATATCAAACTTTGTAGATCAAGATACATCACTAGCTTCAATACTAGACTATAATTGTCTAAATAGATCGTATGATGGCCATAAGGGAACAGATATATTTACATGGCCTTTTCCATGGTATCTTTATGACAATGATTATGTGGATGTTATTGCTGCTGAAGATGGAATAATCATTAATAAGCATGACGGATACAATGATGATCATTGTCCTAACACTATGGGGGGAACTTGGAATGCAGTCTACATCCAGCATAATGATGGCTCAATTGCGTGGTATGGACATTTAAAGAAGAATTCTTTAACATCAAAAATAATAGGACAGTCTGTTTCAAAGGGAGAGTTATTGGGTAAAGTTGCTAGCTCTGGTAACTCCACAGGTCCTCATTTACATTTAGAAATATATGATAGTACTTGGAATTTAATTGATCCTTTTCAAGGCTCATGTAATAATTTAAATTCTATTTCTTGGTGGTCAAGTCAACAAAATTATAGACAACCAGTTCTTAATGCTTTATTAACTCACGATTCAAAGCCTATTCATGGATGTCCAGGTATTAATGAAGAACCAAATATGGCAAATGATTTTATTATTGGAGATACAGTTTTTTTTGCCGCATATTATTCTGATCGAGAGTTAGGAGATTCAGCTCACTATAGAATTATTTCGCCTAATAATATCGTATGGGACTCTTGGATTCAATTGTCTTCGTCAACGTTTAACGCTTCATGGTATTATTGGCAAAAATTACTTCCTTTGAATGGTCCATTTGGTGTCTGGGAGTTTGAGATTGAATTTAATAGTCAGCTATACACTCATAAATTTCAATACCAATCTCCATTATTAATTGAAGATAAAAATAATATAGTTAGAAAATTAGTTAGAATTAGTAACATATTAGGAAAGGAGGTTTCAGAAGTTAGTAATAGCACTTTATTTTATTTGTATAATGATGGGACAGTTGAGAAGAAGTTAATTTTAAATAAATAAAAATATACTAATATATAGTTAATTGAAATAGAAAGACAATGAAGATGATGATTAACAAGCTAATTTCTTTAGTAAAATTCAGAGATGTTTTTAATAAAATACCTTTTCTAATATTATTATTTCCAATTTTATTGATTTCATATATAATTATCTTTCAAGGAAGTTTGTCATATCATGAGGATATTATTATCAATTCAAATATTGAAAATGTAATTGAACTGCACGAAAACACATCATTAATGAAGAACTATATGGATGGGTTTATTAGTTATGATGTTATAAAAGGTAAATCAAGAAATACTGGATCTATTGCTGAAATTACTACAATTTTTAATTCAAACGAATCTGTCTCTAGAAAAATTGTTATGACTGAAGAGGTTATATTAAGTAATTTGCCAAATCAAAAAATTCTAATTTATAATTCTGGTGCAGTTAAAAATATAATTACATATAGATTTATAAAAATGGGTGACAATAAAACAATTTTTTTTAGAAGTCATGAGTATGAATTTAACACCTATACTAAAGTTTCTTCATTTTTTATGTCTAACAAGATTAAACGAAAAAGTTATGCGTACTTAAGTAATTTTAAAAATTATGTTGAGAATTACTAATTGATATATTTTAAACCTCTTTAATAACTAATTTATTATCAATCCTAAAGCGATCTCCATATACACCATTTTTTTCAGCTTGTCCTACACCGAAGATCATAACTACGTGTGATTGCCAATTTAAATTTAGTATTTTTTTAACTCTTTTTTCATCAAACCCTTCCATTGGACAAGAATCAAATCCTTCTGCAACCAGTGCCATCATAAAGTTTTGGCAAGCCAAGGCTGTTGTTTTACTAACTGATTCAAATAATTGATATTTATAGATTGGCCCCCTAGTTATAGGTTTAAAATACCCTACTATATTTATAAATACAAAAATTATACGTTTTATTAATCCTAAAACACCAAATCTATCATGATAATATGCAAATGGTATTATTTGATTGTAATACTTTTTTACTAAAGGAATTAGCTTATTACGTTTTTTATAATCTTCAATAATTAAATCACGATTTCTTTTCCATGTATCTATTCTCGAAACTGCAACTACTATCTCTTGTGCTGTCTTGGCTGCGTTTTGATGAAAACAAGCTTCTACAATTTTACCTTTTTTTATAGGCTTTCGTATCCAGTAGAATTCCCATGGCTGTAAATTAGATGAATTAGCCGCTAGCAATGAGGCGTTTAAACACTTTCTCATTATAGACTCAGGGACTTTAGTTTTTGTAAATTTCCTAACCGACCTTCGTTTTTTTATAACTTCAAAAAAATCC
>Ga0209710_1000658_pt1 | contig 30067 bp, 31 predicted proteins | sample ArcticOcean_MG_C_5_FD_187436 | JGI IMG/M metagenome (GOLD analysis project Ga0209710, IMG submission 187436) | Marine microbial communities from western Arctic Ocean - ArcticOcean_MG_CB4_138 (SPAdes) (version 2) | ecosystem: Environmental > Aquatic > Marine > Oceanic | place: Arctic Ocean...
ACTTTTCAGGAAATTCTTTAACTTATTTTTTACAAAATACTTCTAACGATAAAAAAGATTCTGGATTTGAAAACAATATTATAACTACAGGAGTTGGTACCAGTTTTGAACAATATCAAAATATTTATTTGGCCCCAAGTCTAACTTTTTCACACGATGTTTTAAAAGTACAAAGCACTGCTTCAGATTCTCTAAAAAGGCAAAAAGGGGAGTTTACAGATTTAAGCTTTGACTACAGGATAACTCTAGACAACCGTGATAAAGTGTACGCTCCAACAGACGGGTATATTTCAAGTTTTAGTCAGGCAGTTCCAATTTATGCAGATTCTCCATACATAAAAAACTCATATGCATTAAGTAAATATAAAGCTTTTACTTCCAACGCTATAGGAACTTTTAAAATATTCGCTACAGCTATTAATGGTTTAAACGATGAAGATGTCAGGTTAAGTAAAAGAGTTCGTTTATCAAGTAAGCAGATGAGAGGTTTCGAACCAGGAAAAATTGGACCTAAAGATGGGAAAGATTATATTGGTGGAAATTATGCTGCATCGACAAACTTTGAATTAAACCTTCCTAATCTTTTACCAGAAAGCACAAAAACTGACGTAGGTGTGTTTTTAGACTTTGGAAATGTTTGGCTAGTTGACTATAATAAGACTTTAGATGGTTCCAACAAAATTAGATCTTCTGCTGGAATTAACACAAGTTGGTCATCCCCAGTTGGACCAGTGAGTTTTGTCTTTTCACAAAACTTGGCTAAAGCTAGTACAGATGTTACAGAATCTTTTAATTTTCTACTAGGAACTACTTTTTAAAAACAACCATAGGATAGCAAATATGAAAAAACTAATTTTTATTACTATATTTATCTTAACATTCTCCACAAACTCTTTCACGGACACTGCACATTTTATAGATTTTTCCAAAGTGTTAAATAATAGTAAAGTTGGAGCAAAAGCACAAAGTGAATTGAAAAATAAATTTGAGAGTGAGTCAAAAAAATATAGTAAAATAGAAAAAAATATTAGAAAAACAGAATCTGAATTAATTTCTCAAAAACAAACAATATCAGCTGAAGAGTATCAAAAAAAAGTTGAGGCACTTAGAGCACAAGTGGCTGATTTACAAAAAAATAAACAAGACTCTTTTAAAAAAATTGCTAAATCCAGAAACGATGCAAAACTAGCATTACTAAAATCTGTAAATCCAATTATTAAAAAATACATGGAAGACAAAAAAATTGAAATAATTCTTGATAAAAAAGGTATTGTTATGGCAAATACAAATTTAGAAATCACAGATCAGATCATTGCAATTTTAAACAAAGAAGTACCGTCATTAAAAATAAATTAGTCTTAATGAGTAAAAATGTTTTTTTTGAGCAAAAAGGTCCTTTTTTGCTTAGTGAAATTTTTAATAATATCAATTTCAAGAAAAAAATTAAAATATCTGATATCAAGCCTTTAAACGAAGCTCAAAATTTAGATATAACTTTTCTTGAATCAGCTCTTTATATTGAATCTGCAAAATCTACCAAAGCAGCATGTTGTTTAACAACTGATAAACTAAAAATTTACTTACCAAAATATTGCCAACCAATAATAGTTGAGAATGTACTTTTTGAATTATGTAAAGTTACCAGAAAGTTCTATCCTGATGCCGAAATAGACACTCCTGATGCTTCACTAAAGAAACCAAACACAACTAAGCACCCAAAGGTAAGATTTGGAAACAATGTTTTTGTTGGAAAAAACTGTAAAATAGGAAAAAATACTATTATAGGAAGTAATACAATAATTGAACATGATATTTCAATTGGAGAGAATTGTATAATTGGGTCAAATGTAGTTTTGAGAAATTTAATGTTAGGTAGCAATGTGGTGATACAGGATGGGTGTAAAATTGGGTTAAAAGGGTTTGGTTTTATTCCCTTAAAAGATAAAAATTTAAGATTTCCCCATATTGGAAAAGTAATTTTAAAAGACAATGTTGAACTAGGAGCTAACTGTACAATTGATAGAGGTTCAATTGGAGATACTGTGATCGGTAAAAATACATTTTTAGACAATCAAGTTCATATAGCGCACAACGTAAAGATTGGAGACAATTGCATGATAGCAGGACAGGTCGGTTTTGCCGGAAGCACTGTTATAGGTGACAATGTTTCTATTGGAGGGCAAGCAGGCATTTCTGGACATTTAAAAATTGGAAATAATGTTAAAATTGGTGGAGGGAGTGGTGTCGTTAAAGATATACCTGACGGAACGGTTGTTATGGGTTATCCTGCAGTAACATTAAAAGAATTTATAAAAAATTCAAAAAAATTATGAACGATTCAATAGATAAAAAAAAAATAGAGAGTTTATTACCACATAGAGCACCGATGTTATTAATCGATAAACTTATTAATATAGTTCATTTAAAATCTGCTACTGCAATTATGTATGTGAAAAAAGAAGGTTTCTACGTGCAAGGTCATTTTCCTAATCAACCAGTACTGCCTGGAGTTTTAATCGTAGAAGCTTTTGGTCAAGCCGCAGCTGCATTAACTGCATATGGAATAGATCCAAAAGAATATGAAAATAAATTAGTTTATTTAATGAGCGTAGATAAAGCTAGGTTTCGAAATCCAGTTATACCTGATTGTGAACTTTATTTGGAAATAGAAGCTATAAGATCACATGGAAGAGTTTGGAAATATAAAGGAACAGCAAAAGTAGATGGAAAAAAGATGGCTGACGCTGAATGGTCTGCAACTATAGTAGATAAAAAATGATACATAATTCAAGTATTATTTCAAAGAAAGCTAAAATAGGAAACAATGTTAAAATAGGTCCGTTTTGTAATATTGGAGATTTTGTTCAATTAGATGACAACGTTGAATTAATTTCAAATATACACATTGAAGGAAATACAACAGTAGGCAAAGCAACTAAAATTTTTCCTTTCGCAAGTATAGGAACAGCACCACAAGATCTTAAATATAAAAATGAGCCCAATAGATTAAACATAGGAGAAAGAAATACAATTAGAGAGCATGTAACAATAAATCCAGGAACAGCAGCCGGAGGTGGAAAAACAACGATCGGGAATGATTGTTTGTTTATGATTTCTTCACATGTGGCACATGACTGTGAGGTTGGAAACAATGTTATTATAGCAAATAATGTTCCGCTGGGAGGACACGTAACTATAGAAGACTCAGTTATAATAGGTGGAAATTCTGCCGTTCAACAGTTCACTAGAATTGGAAGACTGGCAATGATTGGTGGAATGACAGGTGTATTAAAGGACGTAATTCCTTTTGGTCTGTCAATTGGAAATAGAAATTATCTACAAGGACTAAACTTAATAGGACTTAGAAGAAAAAATTATGAAAATAAAAAAATCATGGATCTTGATAAAGCTTATAAAGAAATATTTTCATCCAAAAAATTACATGAAAATTTAAGCAAAATAAATAGTGCGTTTAAAGGGAATGAACTTGTAGAGGAAGTTGTTAATTTCATAGCAAGAGATAAAAAGAGACCAATTTGTTCACCGTTAATTCAGAAGTAAAATGATCGGACTAATATTTGGAGAAAATAATTTCCCAAAAGAAATCCTTAAAAAAATAAAAAAAAAATATTTAATTATTGATTTAACAAAAAACAAAAATTTTAAAAAAAACAAAAACTTTCATTCAATCTCTATCGGTCAAATTGGCAAGATTATAAAAACTCTAAAAGAAAATAATTGTAAAAGTGTGCTCTTTGCTGGAAAGATAAATAAGCCTAATTTTTCCACCCTCAAATTAGATTTAAAAGGAGTATATTATATTCCTAGAATCATTAAAGCTGCTAAAATTGGAGACGCTGCGATACTCAAGGAGGTAATTAACATTTTTAAAGAAGAAAAGATTGTTACTTTAAACTCATTATTATTCACTCCTGACTTAAGTCTAAAGAAAGGTATTCATACAAAAGTTAAACCAAATCAAGACGATAATATAGATATCAAGAAAGCAATTTTGACTTTAAACAAACTTAATAGTTATAGTTTTACACAAGGAGTAATCGTAAGAAGAAAAAAAATTATAGCAGTAGAAGGAGATTACGGAACTCAAAAAATGCTTCAAAAAATTAAAACTAGAGAAAAAAAACTTAACGGTGTTTTAGTTAAATTTCCTAAGAAGAAACAAGACTTGAGAGTTGACCTACCAACAATAGGACTAAAAACTTTAATGCAGTGTAAAAAAGCTGGATTAAAAGGAATAGTAGTTAAAAGTAAATTAAATGTTTGTTTAAATAAAAAACAACTAATTAAATTTGCAAATAAACACAAAATGTTTATCGCAGGTATATGAAAAAAATATTTATACTAACTGGTGAGCCATCTGGAGACAAATTAGCCTCAAAAGTTATTGCTAAACTTAAAACACTCAACCCTAATATCGAGTATTTATCTGTAGGAGGAGAAAATCTAAAATCTTTAGGCATCCAATCAATTTATGATCTAAAAGAGATTACATATCTTGGATTTACAAAAGTTTTATTAAATATATTTAAAATTAATAGTAAAATTAATAAAACAGTTAAAGCAATTATCGACTTTAACCCAGATGTTTTGTTTACCGTTGATAGCCCAGATTTTACACTAAGAGTAGCCGAAAGAGTTAAGAAAAAAAATTTAAATATAAAAACAGTTCACTATGTTGCTCCTCAAGTATGGGCCTGGAGAGAGGGTAGGGTTAAAAAAATAAAGAAATTTATTGATCATATTTTGTTATTATTTAGTTTTGAAAAACCTTATTTTGACAAAGAACAAGTTAGCTGTGAGTTTGTAGGCCATCCTTTATTAGAAAGTGAAAAGAATGATAAAATTGACATCAATCAACTTGTAGGAAAGAACAAAGCTGTAATCTCAGTCTTTGCTGGAAGTCGTGTCTCTGAAATTAATATGCATATGCCTATTTTGCTTAATTTCATAAATTTAATGACACCCAAATATAATGATATTATTTTTGTTTTTCACTCTACGATAGAACATAGTGAACTAATACAATTTTATATTAAAAAAAGTTGTTTAACAAATTGTGAAATTATAAGAGACAAAAAAATTAAATCACACTTACTTAGAAAATCTATATTTGCTTTAGCAAAGTCAGGAACTGTTTCTTTAGAAATTTGCAATGTGAAAATACCATCTATCATTTTTTACAAAATGAATTTTATTAATTTTTTAATTATTAAAATGTTTGTTAAAATTAAATATGCCAACATTATAAATATCGCTGCGAATGAAGAAATAATTCCTGAGCTGCTCCAATCTAAATGTAATGCAAAAAATATTTACAAGGTTGTGAGTGAATTTTTAGACACACCTTCAAAAATAACAGAACAAGTAAAGAAAACTAAAATTGTATTGGAGTCTTTTAAAACCGATAAATCTTCATCTGAATTAGCTAGTCTTGCTTTAAATAAGTTCATTTAACAGCAGCATATTTCGATAAATAAATTGTTCACATTAAGGTAAAAAAGACTGTATTTTACGAACTATAGATATAGAATAAATTAACCATGGGTTTTATTGCTATATTATTTACTTTAGGTCTTTTAGTAGTTGGAGGAAATCTAGCTAACAAATCTGATGACAACCTATTGGAGACAAAGAAAATAGAAGCAGTAGCTAATAAACCAATAGAAACAAAACCAGTCATAAAAGAAATCACACCTGAACCAGTTAAAGAAGAAGTAAAAGTAGAACCAGTTAAAGAAGAAGTAAAAGTAGAACCAGTTAAAGAAGAAGTAAAAGTAGAACCAGTTAAAGAAGAAGTAAAAGTAGAACCAGTTAAAGAAGAAGTAAAAGTAGAAGAGACTGAAAAAAACTATTTAAAATTAATTATATACATAATTTCAGGAATAGCTGCCATTTTTGCAGGAGCCTATTTCTTTACAAATAGGAAAAGCGTTCAATCAGCAAGTAGTACAGCTGATAATTATAGAAAAGATTCAGAGGAAACGTTTCAACCTGAAACTGCCGAACCACAGCCAGTAGAGGAAGAAGTTCAACCTGAAACTGCTAAACCACAGCCAGCAGAGGAAGAAGTTCAACCTGAAACTGCTGAACCACAGCCAGTAGAGGAAGAAGTTCAACCTGAAACTGCTGAACCACAGCAGACAGATGAAGACGAAAAAAATAATAAATAAAGATTTTCTGTTCTTAGATTTTCTAAAAATAATTTTTTCCACCTTTTAAATACGCACACTTTTCACAAGTTGGTTCAATTTCAGGCACGCTGTCTAAATCTAGCACCTCTTTCATTTCAGATAATTTTCCTTCTACCCAAGAAGTATTAATTTTGTAAGGTACAAGAGTTATTTTAAAATCTATTTTTTCCTCAAATTTATTATTTGTTTTTTCACCATTACATACATAAAAGTATGAGGTATCAGAAACACTGAAGTTCATTTTTCTTAAGATGTGTACATATATATCCATTTGTAATTTATAACTTAAGTGCCATTCACCCCCCAAATAAGAAATAGTTGTTATTGGATAGTTTGATGATTGAGCTTTATAGTCAACAACAACTAATTTTTTTTCATTTAAATCAAACCACACATCGTCAATTCCACCATGTAAAATAATATTTGTTTTTTTGTCGTGATAAGAAATTCCACCTTTTAAAGAATTTCTCCAAACATCCAAATCTTTATGTTCATAAGGAACATAATCTAACTTGTGTTTAAGCATTATTGGATGGGGTTTTTGTTCTTTCCGATACTGATCAAATTCCTTTTTTAACAATTCATCAACTGCGAGGTTAAGAGCCCATCCTGGCATAGAAGGTTCTTTTAGCCCAATAACACGATCAAGATAAAAACATCTTTTACAACTTAAAAAATTACTAAATTTAGATCTACTAATTTTAAATGGAGTTTTAGATTTCTTATCGTAAAATGAACTTTTTCTTACTCTAAAAGAAGTCGCTACTTTCATTAGTTATATTTTATATAATCTTTTAGACACTTCACTTTTATCCAATGAAAGAATAACGTCATATAATCCTGGGCCAAATCTTGATCCAACTAATCCTATTCGTAAAGGTTGACCAACACCTTTGAAATTAGTCTTATGCTTTTCAATTAATGATTTTATCACAGGCTCTAAAGATTCTTTATTTAAAGAGGATAACTTTTCATATTCATTAATAAAATCTTTTATTATTAATTTAGATTGATCATCAATTAGCTTTATGTCTTCATCGTTGATTTTTATTTCATCATTTATTAAGTATTGAGAATTGTTAAATATATCTTCCAAAGTTTTTGCTTTATTCTTTAAAAAACCCATTGATTTGAGAAGAGTACTTTCTTTAGAAGGATCAAAAGCTTTTTTGTATTTTGCTGAGTATTCTTTAAATTGTGTAAATAAGTCTTTTTCATCTATAGTTTTAATATAAGTCTCGTTCATAGAAAGAATTCTAGACATATCTAACTTAGAAGGTGATTTTCCAACACCACTTAAGTCAAATAGATCTATACTTTCTTGTTTAGTGAATATTTCTTTATCTTTGTAAGACCAGCCTAATCTAAGCAGATAATTTCTAAGTGCATCAGGCATAATCCCTATTTTTTTGTAGTCTTCTAAAGTGGAGGCATTATCTCTTTTTGATAATTTTTTACCTTTATCACTATGAATTAAAGGTATGTGAGCAAAGTTAGGAACCTCCCAACCCATAGCTTCATAAATTTGTTTTTGTTTAAATGAATTGATCATGTGATCATCACCTCTAATAACATGGGTAATTTTCATCTCATTATCGTCAACGGTAGCTGACAACTGATAAGTTGGTGATTTATTTTTTCTTAAAATAATAAAATCTTCAATGGTAGAGTTTGATATATTTCTATCGCCCTGAACTAAATCTTTAATTAATGTGGAACTAGAAATTTTACTTTTAAATCTTATAACAGCAGGTTCATCTTTTTTCTCCTTAAGATCTCTGCATTTTCGGTTGTAAACAAAAGGTAAATTCTTTTTTTTTGCTAAAGCTTTTTGATCTTCAAGTTCTTTCTCAGTACAGTAACAAGGGTATGCAAAACCTTTTTTTATTAATTCATTTGCAATAGCAATGTGTTTTTCAATATTTTTAGACTGAATATAAGGTTCACCATCATGCTCAACACTTAGCCAAGACAATGATGATATAATTTGATCTTTAAACTCATCTTTAGATCTTTCTCTATCGGTGTCTTCTATTCTTAAAAAATATTTACCTTTATTTTTTTTAGCTAGCAGCCAATTAAATAAAGCTGTTCGAACACCACCGATATGAAGAGGCCCCGTAGGAGAGGGTGCAAACCTACAATTAAAACTCATTTAAACTAATTAGACTATTTTAGTGGAAGTTTCTATACAAAGAGACAAGCTTGCCTTGAATTTTTATTCTGCTTGCGGCATATATTTTAGTCCCGTAGTTTTTGTTTGCCGCCTCAAGTGCAATGGTATTGCCTTTTTTTCTAATTCTTTTCAATGTTGCTTCTTGGTCGTCTATTAGAACAACTGCAATCTGACCGCTTTCAACATTTGTTGTTTTTCTCACAATAACAGTATCACCATCGTTAATTCCAGCCTCAATCATGGAGTCACCTTTAACTTTAAGTCCGTAATGCTCACCTTTGTTTTGTAGACTTTCTGGTAAAGCAACTCTATCAACTTCTTGTTGTATTGCTTCTATTGGAGTACCTGCTGCTATACTACCTAATATTGAAACTTTGATATCTGTGCTAGGGGTTGTGTCTAGACCTCCTTTAATTAAACTTGGAGTGAAAGTGTTAAAGATATCGTTGGCGCTTGCATTTTCTGGTAACTTGATAACTTCTAGAGCTCTAGCTTTGTGTGCTAATCTTTTAACGAATCCTCTTTCTTCTAATGCTGAAATTAATCTATGAATTCCTGATTTCGACTTTAAGTTGAGTGAATTTTTCATTTCCTCATAAGATGGAGACACTCCAGTTGATCTAATCTTCTTGTTTATATAAAGAAGTAAATTTTTTTGTTTTTTTGTAAGCATAAGAACAAAACCTGTACATGTATGTTCTATAAAAGTTCTCTTTTAAGATCAATGGTTAATTACCTTATATTTTAAAGGCTTATTGATAATATATCTTTAATTAGTTTGCTTGGTTCGCCGTTAGCGAGAAGTGATTCTCCGATTAAGAAGTTTTTAATACCGGTATTGTCATAAATATATTGAGCATCATTTCGATTTTTAATTCCACTTTCAGAAACTAATGGACTTTGATGTGAAGTTAATTTTTTTTTAATTCTAACTGAATTATCTAAAGAAATATTTAAAGTTTTAAGGTCTCTATTGTTAATACCTATTATTGCTTCATTATACTTCAAAGCACGCTCAGCTTCGCCTTCATCATGAACTTCTACAATAACGCTTAATTTATTTTTTAAAGCCTCATCGTAAATTTCATCTGCTTGTTTTTCTGATAAAGCAGATAAAATTATTAAAATGCAATCACATCCAAAACTTTTTGAATAGGACACTTGATAAGGATCAATAAAAAAATCTTTAGCTAGAATAGGTAATTTAATTTTTTTTTTTATATCAGTAATATAATTTATATTTCCTAAAAAAAACTTTTCTTCTGTTAAAACAGACAGACAGATAGCATTGTTATCAGAGTATAGATTAGCAATTTTTAAATGATCGAAATCTTTAACTATAATTCCTGCTGAAGGGCTAGCTTTTTTAATTTCAGCTATCAAGGAAACTTTCTTTAACCTCTGATTATCAATTATAGCTTTTTTAAAATTTAAAAAATTATCAATAGATTTTATTTTATTTTCTATTGAAGCCAGTGAAATTTTTTCTTTTACAGCTTTAAGATCATCTTTTTTTTGTTTAATTATTTTTTCTAAAATATTATTCATCAAATAGCCTGAATTTTTTGTAACTGATCGTAAACTTTACCAGATATTAAATGCTGTTTGCTTGCCTCATAAGCTTTTTTGAAATTTTTTTCTTTATCTGACACTATTAAACCTGCAGCTGCATTTAAAGCTACTGAGTCTGAAAATTCATTGTCCTCACCTTTAAATATATTTATTATTTTTTGAGCGTTATATTCTGCATTTTTCCCTTTTAAATTTTTTTTATTTTTATTAGTTATATTTAAATCAGTAGGATCAATAAAAAATTTTTTAATATTTCCATTGTTTAGTTCTACTATCTTTGTTTTTGCGAAAGGAGAGATCTCATCCATTCCATCTTCACTATGAACAATGAAAGCATTTTTAACATTATTTTCTTTTAAAGCTTCTGCAAATGGCATCATCCATTTTTCATTAAAAACCCCAACGACTTGATTTTTAACTTGCGCAGGGCTGCTTAAAGGCCCAATCAAATTAAAAATTGTCTTTTTAGCTATTTTTTTTCTAGCACCAGCAACATGTTTCATTGCTTGATGATAATTAGGCGCAAACATAAAAGCAAAATTAACTTTCTCAATTGATTGCTTGGCTTCTTGTGGTTTTAAATTAATATTAATTTTTAAAGCTTCTAAAACATCTGCTGACCCGCAGTTTGATGAAACTGCTTTGTTACCGTGTTTAGCAACTTTAACACCAATACTTGCCAAAACAATTGCTGCAGCCGTTGAAATATTTAAAGAATTTTGACCATCCCCACCTGTGCCACAAGTATCAACTGTTCCAATTGGAACTTCAACTAAAGTAGCTTTTGATCTCATAACAAAAATACCTCCAGCCAGCTCATCTTTAGTCTCACCTTTGTTAGAGAGCGCATTTAAAATTTTGACAATGTTATTTTCGTCATATTTGCCTTCCATAATTTTTGAAAAAAGACTTTTACTTTCTTCAAAAGAAAGGTTTTCTTTAAATTCTAATTTTTTAATAAAATCTGCCATCAATTTTAATGGTTTATAAAATTTTTGATTAATTGCATACCAACTTTTGTATTAATGCTCTCAGGGTGGAATTGTACTCCATGTATATTGTATTGATTGTGCATGATTCCCATTATAGTTTTATTTTTAGTCTCAGATGTAATTAATAAACAATTGGGTAAAGTTTTTTTATCTATAATTAGACTGTGATATCTTGTGGCGTTAAATGGTGATTTAAGATTTTTAAATATCCCAATTTTTTTGAAATATATTTTACTCATTTTTCCATGCATTAAATTTTTAGCTCTAATAATTTTACCACCAAAAACCTGTCCAATAATTTGGTGACCTAAACAAACACCCAAAATAGGTAAATCTTTGTAAAGATCTTTTACAATTTTAAGACAGTTGCCAGCTTGAGATGGATTGCCAGGACCTGGTGAGATAACGATTTTATTATATTTTTTTTTAACAATTTCTTTAGATGTAATCTTATCATTTCTAACTACATCCACCTTACATTTAAGTTTTGAGATATAGTGAAACAAATTGTAAGTAAAACTATCATAATTATCTATAAGTAAAACTTTCATTTAATCAACTGCGCGCATTAAAGCTTTAGCTTTGTTAACAGTTTCTTGGTATTCTTTTTCAGGTAAGCTATCCGCAACTATTCCCGCTCCAGATTGTACGTAAAATTTATTATTTTTAATTAATGCCGTCCTTAAAGCAATACATGTATCAAATTCTTTTCCTGGTGTAAAATATCCAATACCACCCGCATAAAGTTTACGTTTATTTTTTTCAAGTTCATCAATAATTTCCATAGCTCTAATTTTAGGAGCACCACTAACAGTTCCAGCTGGAAAGCCAGTTAATAAAGTTTCAAATATTAAATTTTTACTATCAAATTTACCAACAACATTAGACACAATGTGCATTACGTGAGAGTATTTCTCTATAGTAAAACTTTCTGTTACTTTAACAGAATTAATTCTTGATACTTTTCCGACATCATTCCTGCCAAGATCAAGCAGCATTAGATGTTCCGCTAATTCTTTTTTATCTTTTAAAAGGTCTTTAGCATATTTTATATCTTGAGCTTTTGTAGACCCTCTAGGTCTTGTTCCTGCAATTGGTCTAATTGTTATTTGATTATCTCTTAATCTGACTAAAATTTCAGGACTACTACCAATTATTTTAAAATCTTTAAAATTAAAATAAAACATGAATGGAGATGGGTTTAATAGCCTTAAGTGATTATAAATCTCAAGTGGTGTTTTATTAATTTTTCTCTCAAACCTCTGGCTTAAAACTACTTGAAAAATATCTCCTTTAGCAATGTATTCTTTAGCTTTCCTCACATTACTTTTAAATTGATTTTTAGAGATGTTACTTTTGATTTGGTTTTTATTTTTTTGGTAAGTAAATTTTACTGGTAATTTTATATTGCTATAACCTTCATAAGTTTCAAAGTTTCTTTGAATAGATTGGTAATTTTCAAAATAATTTTTTATTTTAGTTTCAGCGTAAATATTTTCGATAAAATATATTTCTTTTTTTAGGTTGTCATAAATAACTAAATTTTTTGGTCTAATCATTCTTACATCTGGAATTTTAAGGTCATCTACACACTTATCAGGAATATTTTCTATATATCTAATAATATCGTAAGAAAAATATCCAACAAGCATTGCGGCCATCTTAGGAATGCCACTTGGAATTTTAATGTTAAATTTATGAATTAAATTATTTAGAAAATTTAGAGGCTTTTCATTAATAGTCTTTTTTTTACCTTCAAAATTCTCTGTAATAGTATTTTTATTAATATCCCATATTTTATCAGGGTTTAAGCCTATTATCGTATATCGCCCTCTAATTGTTCCTTTTTCTACAGACTCAAAAATAAAACTGTTTTTTTCAACCAGTAGAAAATTAAATATATTTTCAACTTTTTTATAATCTTTACATTTTTTGACGCTATAAATTAGCTGATCTTTTTTTGTTCTATGATTTTTTTTAAAAGAACTAAAACTAATATTTAGTTTCATTAGAGAGTATTTTTAATACGATTTAATACTTTTTCATTTATTTCTATATCGTATTTACTATTAATTGTTTCGTCAAAAGTGCTATAAATTTGATTAGCTAAACTAAATTTGGCTTTAGTTTTGTATTTCTCATAATCTTTTGTATTTTTATCAAACGGTATTCTTTCAGTTTTTTCGGCTAAAATTATATAATTCTTAGTTAGTAAACTATTTGTGATTAATTGAAAATTTCCGTCATTAACTTTAAAGATTTCTTTAATCATACCCGAATTAAAAATAGTTTCATCTTTAATGTCTTTAATTATTGTTTTTTTAATTTTCAAATTATTATCTTTGTTAAACTTTTGAAACTGCTTAATGTTAAATAATCCTGCAGACATATCTTTTATAATTTTTGTGTTCTCTTCAATTATATGTTTTGTTTTTAATTGTGAAACAATAGCTCTTTTAATTTCTTTATCATCCAATGTTCTAGTAATTTTATCTACATTTAAGACTTCACTTAAATAATATTTATTATTAATATTTATTAACTTAGGCCTATTTAAAACTTTAGCGTTAAAGATCTTTGTAAAAAGATCGTTACTAATTTTTAGCACATCTTTACCCGCTTTATTTTTTTTTAGTCTGTTAACATCATTTAAAACTATTATTGATAAATCAAACTCCTTAACGAAATCGTTCATTTTGCCACCATCTAAAATAGCATTTTCAATTTTATCGATTTTTACAAAGTAAGATTCATTATATTCCTTTTGGCCTGTTAAGTTATTCGGCATAAGTTCTACATAATTTATTTTTTTAAAATCTTGAGTAAAAAAACTTTTATTTGACTCATAGGTTTTTGTAATTTCTTCTTCTGGTATGACATAATTTTTATATAAACTATCTAATTCTAAATATTGAATAGTTTTTATTTGATTTTCATTTGCATATTCTTTTTCAATTAAAAATTCTGGTAAATTAACTCCCTCAGATAAAAAAGTTAACAACTGTTTTTTTTTCTCTTGCTCTGAAATATTTTGTTCAAATACAGGAGCACTTACTCCACTTTCCAATAAGAATTTTTCATATTCTGTTCTAGAAAATTTATTGTCTTTCTTAAAAGTATCATCTGCAGTTAATATTTCTTTAAGTGATCGATTATTCAAGCTCACCCCTTGATCAATTATTTCAAGTGCAATAATTTTCTTTCCAACATAATCAGATAAAATTTTATCTAATAAGTCTGTTTTAGACATAGTGCTTCTTTGTTGTTCGGTTAGATTAAGTCTATTTACATATTCAACAAAGTTTTGTGCACTTACTTTTTCAGAATCTATCGTAACGATAACATTTTGATTTCCTGTCCTAAATACGTCGCCCATACCCCAAAAAAGGAAAGGTAAAATAATTATAGCTATTAAAATTTTAGCTAAGAGAGATGTAGTCGCTTTTCTTATTGATGTAAGCATTGTTTTAATTTAATAGAACGTTTTATATTTAACACACCTATAGATTAAAAAATTAAATATGGCAAATAACATGAAGTATTTTATCGGAAATTGGAAAATGTTTGGTATTCCTAAGTCTATTACTATTCTTGATAAAATAAATAAATTTATCAAATTTGATAAGAAATTTAGCAAAAAATACACAATAGTTATTACCCCGCCACATACTTTGCTTCAAAGCTATTCTAAATTTTTTTTAAATAAAAAAATTTCTATTGGTGCTCAGAATTGTTATCACAAAGATAATTTTGGAGCTAACACTGGCGCCATTAGTTCTCTAATGATTAAAAGTGTTGGAGCTCAATATGTTATAATTGGTCATTCAGATAATCGTTCAGAGGGAGATACTGACGCAATGCTAAAAAGTAAAGTAGAAAACTCATTAAGGAATAAACTAAAAGTAGTTTTCTGTATAGGTGAAAACAAAGAACACAAACTTAATAAAAAAACTTTTGAAGTATTAGAAAATCAAATCAAAAACGTTTTGGAGGAAAAATTTAATTTTAAAAATATAATTGTTGCCTATGAACCAATTTGGTCAATTGGCACTGGACAGATTCCTAAAATAGATGATTTGCTAAAGACAACAGTATTTATAAAAAAAATATTAAAAAGCATTTTTAAAAAATCTTCTCCATCAGTTTTATACGGAGGTTCTGTTGACGGCAAAAACATTGGTCAGTTTAAAAAACTAAACGAGATTGACGGTTTTTTAATTGGTGGCGCATCAAAGTCAGACAAAAATTTTATTGATATAATAAAAAATTACTATAGATAGATATTATGGAAAGCATTTTACTTACAATAAATATTATTCTAGCTGTTTTGCTCGTTATTGTAATTTTATTGCAGAGATCTGAGGGTGGAGCTTTGGGTTTAGGTGTTTCACAGGATAATTTCACATCTTCCAGATCAGCAGGAGATTTTCTTACTAAATTTACATCCGTACTAGCTGTTTTTTTTATCATAACTAGCGTTGTTTTAGTTTCGATTTCACGAGACGAAATAAGAGAAGTTCAATCTGTAATCGATTTAGAAAAAGAAAAAGACCAAAACAAAAACCTTCCACAAATTCCTGAAAACCAAAAATAAACTTTGTCTTTAAAACTAAAGTCGCTATAATATTATTCCATGGCGCGATATATATTCGTAACTGGCGGCGTGGTTTCATCACTTGGTAAAGGTCTGACTTCAGCATCTCTAGCTTCATTACTTCAATTAAGAGGCTACAAAGTTAAAATAAGAAAATTAGACCCTTATTTAAATGTTGACCCAGGAACGATGAATCCTTTTGAGCATGGAGAAGTTTTTGTCACTGATGATGGTGCGGAAACAGATTTAGATCTTGGGCATTATGAAAGATTTACCGATAGACCTGCCACCAAAGAAGATAATATCACCACTGGTCAAATTTATAAAGATATTATTGAAAAAGAGAGAAGAGGAGAATATTTAGGTAGTACAGTTCAAATTATTCCTCATGTTACAAACCATATAAAAAAATTTATTTCCAACAAAGTTTCCAAAGAAGATTTTGTAATATGTGAAATAGGTGGCACGGTAGGTGACATAGAAAGTTTGCCATTTTTAGAAGCTATTAGACAATTTTCTAACGAAGAAGGAAAAAATAAAAGCTTATTTATTCATCTTACTTTAGTTCCGTATATACAGGCTTCTCAAGAGTTAAAAACAAAGCCAACACAACATTCCGTGAAAGAGCTTAGAAGCATAGGTATACAGCCTGATATCATAATTTGTAGATCTGAAAAAATTATTCCAAAAGAAGAAAAAAGAAAAATCTCTTTATTTTGCAATGTTGAACCTGAACACGTGATCCAATCAATTGATGTTAAATCTATTTATGAAGTTCCTATTAAATATGACGAAGAAAAGTTAGATAAAAAAATTCTCAATATTTTTGGATTAAAAGAAAAAAATAAAGCTAATTTAAAAATATGGAAAGATATTATTACAAAAATTAATTCAAAAAGAAAAAAAGTTTCTGTAGCTATTGTAGGAAAATATGTTGATCTTAAGGATGCATATAAATCTTTAGACGAAGCATTGATTCACGGTTCTCTGAGTAACGATGTAGATCTTAATACACAGTGGATTGACTCAACAAAAATAAATAAAAAAAATGTAAGTCAAGTTTTAAAAGATTATAGCGCCATTCTTATACCGGGTGGTTTTGGAGCAAGAGGAACTGAAGGAAAGATAGAAGCCATAGCTTACGCGAGAAAATATAAAGTTCCGTTTTTTGGAATTTGTTTTGGAATGCAAATGGCAATTATAGAATCATCAAGAAATATGCTTGGTGTTAAAAAAGCAACTTCTAGTGAGTTTGGCAAAAGTGGAACACATGTAGTTGGCTTAATGCACGAATGGACTAAAGGTAAAAACATTCAAAAAGGGAGTGAAAAAAACTTAGGCGGCACTATGAGATTAGGTTCTTACAAAGCTAAATTGAAAAAAAATTCTTTAATAAGTAAAATATACAGGTCCAACTCAATTAGCGAAAGACACCGACATAGATATGAAGTTAATAAGAATTTAAAACTTAAATTAGAAAAAAAAGGCCTGATTTTTTCTGGACTTTCACCGGATGGCTCTCTACCTGAAACGATTGAACTTGAAAATCATCCATGGTTTATTGGCGTTCAATTCCACCCTGAATTTAAGTCTAGACCTTTTGCACCACATCCACTATTCTCATCTTTTATTAAAGCTGCAAAAAATAACTCAGAAAATAAAAATGACTAATCACAAAGTAAAGTGTGCTAATTTTGAAATAGCCAATGATCAAGCTTTCACTTTAATAGCTGGTCCATGTCAACTTGAAAGTGAGCAACATGCATTAGATGTTTCAAAAGAATTAAAAAAAATTACTTCAGATTTAAAAATTAATTTAATTTATAAAACTTCGTTTGATAAAGCCAATAGAACAAGTCTAAATGGAAAACGAGGCATGGGTTTGGAAAAATCTCTTTCTATATTTGATAAAATTCGAAAAGAAGTCGGTGTTCCAGTGTTAACAGACGTGCATACCGCTGAACAATGTTCAATGCTCGCAAATCATGTAGATGTAATTCAAATACCTGCCTTTTTATGTAGGCAAACAGATTTATTAATAGCTGCTGCAAAAACAGGAAAAATAATTAACGTTAAAAAAGGTCAGTTTTTGGCTCCTTGGGACATGGCAAATGTAATAAAAAAATTAGAAGAGTCGGGAAATAAAAATATTTTATTAACTGAACGAGGCGCAAGTTTTGGATATAATACACTTGTTTCAGACATGAGAGCTTTACCTATAATGGCAAAATTTGGTTACCCAATTGTTTTTGATGCAACGCACTCTGTACAACAGCCGGGTGGAATGGGAGAAAAAAGTGGAGGACAAAGAGAATTTGTACCTTATCTAGCAAGAGCGGCTATAGCAGTTGGTGTTGGGGCAGTTTTTATGGAGACTCATGAAGATCCAGATAACGCTCCATCAGATGGCCCTAATATGGTTCCGTTACATGAAATAAAATCCCTTTTAAAACAATTGGTTTCAATTGATGCGTTGATCAAAAATAAATAAATGGCAAAAATCATAAAAGTAGTAGGAAGACAAGTTTTTGATAGCAGGGGCAATCCAACAGTAGAAGCAGAAGTGTTTTTAAACAACAAAACAAAAGCCTCAGCGATTGTTCCATCAGGAGCATCAACCGGTGCATTTGAGGCTTATGAATTAAGAGATGATAACAAAAATTATTTTTTGGGAAAAAGTGTTTTAAATGCACTGAAGAACATAAACACAATTATTAATAAAAATTTAAAAAATATAGATTCAGGAAACCAAAAAAAAATTGATCAAATTTTACTAGATTTAGATGGAACAGAAAATAAAAAAAAACTTGGTGCCAATGCTTTGCTCGCTGTATCTTTAGCTGTCTTTAAAGCAGAAGCAGCTTCAAAAAAAAAAGAATTATATCAACACTTGGGAAAAAAATTTTTACTACCTAAACCATTAATGAATATCATTAATGGAGGAGCGCACGCAGACAATAATTTAAGAATTCAAGAATTTATGATTAGACCAGATTCAGCAAAAAATTTTATGGATGCTATTGAAAAATGTTTTCTAGTTATACAAAATTTAAAAAAAATTCTTCAATCCAAAAACTTATCAACCAATGTAGGAGACGAGGGAGGGTTTGCCCCTTTAATTAATTCCAATGAAGAAGCCCTTGATCTTGTTGTACAAGCGATTGAAAAATCTAAATTAAAACCAGGTGTAGATATCAATATTTGTTTGGATGTAGCTGCAAATGAATTAATTAATAAGGACGGTAAGTATTCATTAAATTCTGCTGAGTTTATTTCTGTCGATGAAAGCATTCGCTACTATAAAAGTTTAGTTTCTGATTACCCAATTAAATCAATCGAGGATCCATTTGCTGAAGATGATTGGGATGCATGGTCTAGACTTACAAAAGAAATCGGTAAAAACGTTCAAATAGTTGGAGATGATTTGTTTGTAACAAATGTTACGAGATTAAAAAGAGGAATTAAAGAGAAGTCAGCAAATTCAATTTTAATTAAAGTAAATCAAATTGGAACTCTAACTGAAACTTTAGATGTGATTGATCTTGCAAAGAAGAATTCTTTTAGCACTATCATTTCACATAGATCTGGCGATACAGAAGATACTTTTATTGCTGACTTAGCTGTTGCGACACAATCAACTCAAATTAAAACAGGATCTTTAGCTAGATCTGAAAGAGTTGCTAAATACAATAGGTTACTGAGAATTGAAGAACAGCTTGGAAAATCTTCTAAAATAGCTAGAATCTAGACATGAAATTTTTTCAAATTTTAAAAACTAAAAAATCGTTTTTTTTTCAAGTTTTTTTAACACTTTATATCGGCATAAATTTAATAGGTGGAGAAAGAGGTTTAGTTTCTTATTTTGAAAAAAACACTTATGAAAAGAAACTTTACACAAAAAATACAGAGCTAAAAAAAAAACTAGAAGCTATAGAGCATAAAAATAAATTATTGTCTGTAAATATTGATTTTGATTATTTGGACACCTTATATCGAACGAAACTTAAATTTGGAACAAAAGATGAAATTTTAATTAAATTCCAATAATGAAATCTAGACATCCAGAAAAAATAAAAAATATAGTCAGTCCACTAAAAAAAAAACCTGATTGGATTAGATCAAAAATTACTAATAGTAAAATATTCTTTCAAACCAAAGAAATTGTAAATAAAAATAAATTAAGTACTGTTTGCAAGGAAGCGAACTGCCCAAACATAACTGAATGTTGGAGTAAAAAACATGCAACTTTTATGATTATGGGAGATACCTGCACAAGAGGTTGCGCATTCTGTGATGTTAAGACGGGGAAACCATCTCCTCTAGATCCATTGGAACCTTTCAAGTTGTCAAAAGCAGTTAACGAGTTACAACTAAATCATGTAGTGATTACATCTGTTGACAGAGATGATCTCGTAGATGGCGGCGCAAATCACTTTAAAGAAGTTATTTTTGAAGTTAAAAAAAACAACTCCAACACAACAGTGGAAGTTTTGACTCCAGATTTTCTAAAAAAAGGAAATGCTTACGAAAAAGTTTTGGAGGCTAGTCCTGATGTTTTCAATCACAACATAGAAACAGTTCCAAGTTTATATTTAAAAGTCAGACCCGGTTCTCGCTATTTTACTTCAATTGAGCTACTTAAGTCTGTCAAAATTAAAAAACCAAATATTTTTACAAAATCAGGAATTATGGTCGGCTTGGGAGAAAAAAAAGATGAAATAATTCAGGTAATGGATGATTTGAGAATGGCTGATGTAGATTTTTTAACAATTGGACAGTACTTGCAACCTTCAACTAAGCATTTTCCTTTAGATAGATATGTGCATCCAGAAGAGTTTGTAGAATTTAAGAAAATTGCAATTTCAAAAGGTTTTTTGCTAGTTTCTTCATCACCGTTAACACGCTCTTCTTATCACGCAGATACGGATTTTAAGATCTTAAAAGAAGCTAGAAACAAATTTTTAGGATGTCATCAGCTTCAGTAAAAAAAATTATTTCTTGCAATAAAAAAAATTTAATCAATATGATTTTAGATATCGAACAGTATCCTCAATTTGTTCCTTGGTGTTTAGAAGCTAAAATTCATGAAAAAAATGAATCTAAAGATTTTATCGAAATAAAAGCAGATCTCAAAGTTGGTAAAAAATTTATAAATGAAACATATTCTAGCTTAGTTTTATATTCTAAAAAAAATGATTTAATTACCGTAATTAATACGCAAGGTCCTCTAAAATACCTTAAAAATGAGTGGAAATTCAAAGAAATAAATAACAAAACTCAATTAGATTTTAACATAGATTTTGAACTTAAGAATAATTTTTTAAATATGATAATGAAAAAATATTTTAATTTTGGTTTAAATAAAATTATTAATGCCTTTGAAAAAAGAGCTTTAAAAATTTTTAAATAAATTTTTTTATAAGCTCTAAGGATTTTTTAATAGAATTTATTCTAATCTTTTCCCTGGAATTGTTTTTAAAAAAGCATTCATTAATTTGAGTTTTGCTACCTTTCTTTATTCCTATATAGACCAATCCGACAGGTTTTAATTTTGAGCCACCTTTAGGTCCCGCAACGCCAGTGATTGCTATATTCAAATTTGCTTTTGATAATTTTGACAAGTTTTCAACCATTGTCTTGCAACATTCTTTGCTCACAGCACCATATTTCCTAATTATTTTTAAAGGTACTTTTAAGTATTTAATTTTAGACTGATTTGAATAAGTAATAATCCCAAATTTAAAAATTTTTGAAGCACCACTAATGCTGGTTATAACCTGTGCAAGCATTCCGCCAGTGCAAGATTCTGCAGTAGATAAACTTATTTTTTTATTCTTCAGTAAATTAACTATTTTCTTTGATTCTTTAAACATAATTTATAAAAATAAAAATTGTTAATAATATTATCACGGAATAAATACCCGCCACAATGTCATCTAATATTACACCAAATCCATTTTTCATTTTTATATCGATCTTTTTTATAGGATAAGGTTTCCATATATCAAATATTCTAAACAGAACAAATGAAATGAAAGTATAAAAAATAAAATAATTTAAATTATTTATTTCAATAAAATTATAAATAGTTAAAACTGGGATAGATTGGCCTACAAATTCATCTACAACTATCTCTTTAGCGTCTATTTCTGAAAAAGAATTTTTAAGTCTATCAATTGAGTAGACCGAAAATATAAATATTAGAAACACACTTAAAATTAAAAAAAGTATATTTACTTGAAAGTTGTAGAGCCAAATATAAATCAAGCAAGTTATAAAAGAAGCTACTGTACCAGGTGCATATTTTGAATTTCCCACACCCAACATTGTAAGAAATAATACATTCAATTTTTTAACCATATTTAATCACCGAGACTATAACTTCTGTTGCTATAGCTTTTTCCTTTCCAATAACTCCTAATTTTTCAGTTGTTTTTGCTTTAATATTTATTCTATCTTTGTTCGTCCCACATAGTTTGGAAACATTATCAACTATCTTATCTTTAAATTTTTTAAGTTTAGGATTTTCTGTTATGATATTAATATCAAGATTATTAATTTCATAGTTTTTACTTTTAATTTGCCCAATAACTTCTCTTAATAGTTTTGTTGAACTTATATTTTTAAATTTATTGTTTTTATTAGAAAATTTCTCTCCAATATCTCCCATTTGACAAGCACCAAGCACTGCATCTATTATTGCATGAAGCACAGGATCACCATCAGAATGACCTAACGTACCTAAAGAGGACGGAATCTTAAGACCACCTAAAAATAGTTTTCTTCCCTTAACTAATCTGTGAACATCAAAACCAATACCAATTTTCAAATTTGATTTGTGAAGATCTCTCAGCAAGTCGAAGTCATATTTTTCAGTAATTTTAAAATTTCTTTTTTCTCCATTTATAAATTTAATTTTAGTATTTGTCACCAATGATAAATCATCATCATTGTATTTATCTTGGCATTTTTTATGACAATTAAAAATTTTTTTAAAATTAAAACATTGAGGAGTTTGCGTCAAAAAAAAATTATCTCTTTTTAAATTAAAAAAATTGATTTTGTTTTTTTTCTCTTTTAGTGCATCTTGTAATTTTAAAGAAGGAACAACAACATCATTTTTTTTTGATTCAATTAATATTTTTTTTATTAAATTTAATGAAAAACCTGGTCTTGCTGCATCATGAATTAAAACTTTGTTTTTAATTTTATTTTTTTTTAAATAGTTTAAAGCATTAAAAGTAGATTGCTGCCTAGTCTTACCGCCATTTATAATTGTAACGTTTTTTAGATTAATTTTTTTTAAATATTTTGTATGTTTTTTATTACAAACAATAATTATTTTTTTAAATTGCTCAAATTGTCTTATTTTATTTAGTGATAGCTCTATCAGAGTTTTTCCTCCTATTTCATGATAAGGTTTAGGTAAATTAGATTTAAATCTGCTACTATTTCCAGCGGCTAATAAAATAAAAGAAAATCTCATTGAGTTAAACTATATTATGTTTATATAAATTATTGATATTTTTATGTTTGATAAATTAAAGGGTTTTAAAGCAGTTATTTTGCTTTCTACAATTTGTATTAGTCTTTGTATACTTACATTTTTAGCATTCATTAATCCTAAATTATTATCTTTTTTGAATATAAATTTGCAGATTTTGTTGTTTTTTGACATTGCTTTACTTGTAATATTTTTATTAATAGTATTTAAAAAAAGTTCAAACTTATATCTACTAGTAAAGAATAAAAAAGTTGGCTCAAAAACCAGTTTTCGTTATATATCCCTATTTACTCTGTTTACTTTTATACCATCTTTTCTTATTGCAATATTTTCTTTATTTATTTTCAATTACGCACTTCAAAATTTTTTCAATGAACAGATTACAAAAGCTGTAAATAGTTCATACGACGTTTCAAAAAGTTATTTAGAACAAAATAAAAAAACTGTTGAGTCAGATGTTTTCTTAATGAGCGTTGGATTAAATAGGGTATCGAGTTTGTTCTACTCATCACCAGATAGATTTAAAGCTATCGCAAGATCAGAGAAGTTATTAAGAAGAGTGAATGATATTTTTTTAATTGATAGTTCTGCTAATATTATATTTTCAGACACTGACAATAATACAAATTTTATAAAGCCCTCAGAAAATGAATTCAACAAAGCATTAGAAGGTTTGCCTGTTTTAATTATAAACGCTGTCGAAAATAAAACTTCAGCAATGATTAAGTTAAATAGTTTAATTGATACTTATTTATTTATTTCAAGAAATGTAGATCCAGAAATTATTAAATATTTAAAAGAAACGGAGCAAGCGGTGGATTTTTATTATACTGTTGTAAACAAAGAAACAGGTATAAAAATAACTTTTGCGATAATTTATATTTTAGTTGTAGGTTTGCTTTTATTTATCTCAACAATAATAGCCATCTCTTTTGCAGACAGGTTGACAAAACCAATAATTAATTTAATTGAAGCTTCCAACAATATTAGCAAAGGTATTTTAGACAGCAAGGTTACAGAATCTGAAACTGACGAAGAGTTTTCAATGCTAAATAAAAATTTTAACAACATGATACAAAGATTGAAAAAACAGCAAGATAAACTTTTAACAGCAGAGAGATACTCAGCATGGGAAAGTGTAGCGCGTAAACTGGCTCATGAAATTAAAAATCCATTAACGCCGATTCAATTGTCAATTGACAGGCTGCAAGATAAATTTCATAAAAAAATTACAGAAGGGCAAGATGAATTTAAAAATTATTTATCTACAATTAATAGACAGATTAAAGATATAGAAAATTTAGTTAATGAGTTCTCAAGTTTTGCTCGAATGCCGAGTCCAATTTTTAAAAAAATTGAAATAGACCTTGTTGTAAAAAGAGCTGTAGATTTTTACAAGATGTCATCTGAAAATGAGATTAATTTAAACTTAAATAAAAAAAAAAAATTTATTAATGGAGATGAAGAACAATTGTACAGAGTATATATAAATCTTATAAAAAATTCAGAAGACTCAATCACCGAAAAAAAAGAAAAAAACAAGCATTTTAAAGGTAAAATCAATATAGAAATTGATGACAATAAGGATTATATAAACATATCGTTAGTCGATAATGGAGCAGGTATTGAAGATATTTCTAAAATAATGACACCATATTTTACAACTAAAAAAAATGGAACAGGTCTAGGCCTGCCCATAGTGAGCAAAATTATTAACGAACACCAAGGTGAGTTATTAATTTCTAACAACAATCCTGGTATTAAAGTTTTGATTACACTTCCTAAAATTAATTAAATGAAATCAGAAATTCTAGTAATAGACGATAACGCCGACATACGTTTTCTAATTTGCAACATTCTAGAAGAAAATGGATACAATGTAAGATCTGCTGCAAATTATGAGCAGGCAACTAAAGAGATAAATACTAAGTTACCTCATTTAGCTCTTATAGACATCAAACTGGACAAGGGAGATAGAGATGGAATCGATTTATTAAAACAAATAGTAGAGAAAGATAAATCTCTACCTATTATTATGATTTCTGGACATGCTAACGTTCAGGTAGCAGTAGAAGCAATTAGATTAGGAGCTTACGAATTTGTAGAAAAACCTTTTTCTTCTGAAAAGCTATTAAATTACGTTAAACGTGCAATAGAAGTAACCAACATTAAAAAAGAAAAAGACAAAGTAGAAAATAAATTATTTCATTCATTCGATCTTATAGGAGAAAGTCTTGAAATCTTAAAAATTAAAAAAACTATTAAAAAATTATCAGCAGCTGAAAGCAGGGTTTTAATAACAGGTCAAACTGGAACAGGCAAAGAGCTAGTCGCAAGAAAGATTCACAAAAATTCTACAAGGTTTGAAAAACCATTTGTAGTTTTTAACGCAGCTTTGTTACATGAAAAAAAATATGAAAAACAACTTTTTGGTGAAGAATATGAAAATGGTAATATCGATTATGGTGTTTTAGAAAAAGCTAATAACGGAACTTTACTTTTGGATGAGGTTTCAGAGATTCCTTTTGACATACAGTCAAATATTTTAAGAACATTGATTGATCAAAAATTTAAAAGAATTAACGGTGCAATAGATATTAATGTTAATGTTCGTATTATTTCTTCTACCTCAAAAGATTTAAAAATGTTAATTGAGGAAAAAAAATTTAGAGAAGATTTTTATCACAGGTTAAATGTTGTACCCATTAATTTGCCGCCATTACAATCTAGAACAGAAGATATTCCTTTGTTAATAAAGTATTTTAAACAAAAAGTAGCTGAAATTAATGGTGTGCAAGAAGCTGAAATAGATGAGGGTAATGATTTATTATACAGTTATAATTGGCCTGGCAATGTTAGAGAGCTAAGAAACTTGATTGAAAGAGTAACAATACTTTCTGTCCATGAAGATAAAAAAGACACAAATAAATTATTAACCGACATTTTAAAAGAGAATCCAGAATCTTTAAACAATAATGATATCTTGCATAATACGTTGTCTTATCCACTTAAAGAAGCTAGAGAAAAATTTGAAACTAACTATTTGATAAATCAATTAAAAAAAAATAACGGTAATATATCTAAAACTGCCGATTTTATTGGGATGGAAAGATCAGCTCTTCATAGAAAATTAAGATCTTTAGGCATAAAAGGCCTCAATTAATAATGAATATAATTATATGTGGAGCCGGCAAAGTCGGTTTTTCAATAAGCAAACAACTATCTGCACAAGGCCACTCTATTACTGTAATTGATCAGTCGTCTGAAGATATAAAAAAAATGAATGAAACCCAGGACGTAAAAGGAATAGTTGGAAGAGCAACATTCCCTTCAGTACTCGAGAATGCAGGCGCTACAAACGCTGATATGATTATAGCTGTTACAAAAAATGATGAAACAAATATGATAATTTGTCAGTTAGCTCATAGTCTTTTCAATGTTAATAAAAAAATTGCAAGAATTAGAGCAAAGGAATTTTTAGAAGGTAAATGGAGTAAACTTTACAATAAATCAAATTTACCAATAGACGTTATTATTTCTCCCGAAATGGAAGTAGCTAAATCTCTTTTCAGAAAATTAGAAGCACCAGGTGCGCTTGATAACGTACCTTTCGCAAACGATAAGATTAAAGTTTTAGAAATTGCAGTTAAAAAGGATTGTCCAGTTATCAATATGTCTTTAAAAAATTTAACTGAAAAATTCCCGGATTTTAAAGCCAATATTCTTGGAGCAGTTAGAAAAGATAAATTTATTTTTTTAAAAAAAAATGATAAATTACTAGAAGGTGACAAAGCGTACGTGGTAGTTAGTACTGACCAGCTTACACAAATTTTAAAAGCGTTTGGACATGAAGAAAAAACTGCTAAAAAAATACTTATCGTTGGAGGCGGCAATATCGGTTTAAATTTAGCCAAGCTATTAGAATTAAACTTTGATGGTGCTAGAGTTAAAATAATAGAAAAAGATAAAGAAAGAGCAGAAGTAATAGCCACCGAACTAACCTCTTCAATTGTAATTTGTGGCGACGCTCTTGATGAAGAGATACTTAAAGAAGCGAATATTGAAGAGACAGAAACAATACTAGCATTAACCAATGACGATGAAGATAACATTATGGTTTGCGTATTAGCCGAAAAATATAGTCCTACAAAACGTACTATCGCTATAGTAAATAAATCTAATTATAGCTTGTTACAAAAATCATTAAATATTGACGATCTTGTTGACCCGCGAATGACCACTGTGTCTAGGATAATGGAACATGTTCATAAAGGAACGATTGAGACAGTTTATTCAGTGCTAGATGGTGAATATGAATTTATTGAAGCTGAAATTTTAGAAAAATCTGAACTACTTAATAAATCTATAAAAGATTCAAATTTGCCCGAACATATAAGAATAGGAGCTGTTTTAAGAGCTAGCAAAGTTATTATACCAAGATCTGATTTTATTTTTGAAAAAGACGATCTGGTTGTATTTCTTGCTAAAAGAGAACTGTTAAAAGAAGTTGAAAATATTTTTAGACTAAGCTCTATATAGAAATGAACTTTAAAGGCATTTCTCATTACCTACATTTGTCATGTTACCCTGTTTCTATCCTGTCTTTTTTTAATATTTTATACTCTTCATACTTTGATCACTATTTAAATCTAGATTCTTATTTATTAACATTAGTAGTTTCATTATTATTTGCCTTATTTTTTTATTTCATAAGTAAGGATGCTGAAAAAAATATTAAGTTTAGTGAGCAGTTATTCTTAATGTTTTTGGTTTATTTTTTTATTTCTCTCTTAATTTCTATTCCGTATTATTTTAGCAATTACCAACTAACATTTATTGATTCATTTTTTGAAGCTATTTCAGGTTTAACAACAACAGGATTCACTATTTTTACTAATGTTAAATTTTTAGATCCTACATTACTTATTTGGAGATCATCTTCACATTGGATAGGTGGTTTATTTTTTTTAATTTTTTTAATACTTATTTTCTCTAATTTTAAGAATGAGTATAAATTAACTCATTTAATTCATAATCCGGATAAAGCCACTAATCTTTTTAAAGATACAAATAAGATTATAACAAAAGTATTTTTTCTTTATGTCTTTTTAACTAGTTTAATTTTTATCTTATTTGCTTTTTCTGGTATTAGGCTTTTTAATAGTTTTAATTTAGCGATGACCATTAGTTCTACAGGTGCTTTTTTGCCAACTAATGAATTATCAAATATTATTAGATCTCCTGCACAAAGTATTGTATTAACTATCGGCTTAACATTTTCTGCTTTAAATATTTATTTTTTTTATAGTCTTTTTACCAACATAAACACTTTTAAAAAACATTATGAAGATATTGCAATTTTATTAGCCACAATTTTTTTTAGTTTTGTACTTTTTTTTTCGATTGAAAAAGCTACATTTTTAAATATTTTTACAAGTGTTGTAAGCAGCTTCAGTAATTCAGGATTGACCTCTTATAACCCACCAAGTAATTTTTATTTATTTTTTATTTTTTTAACCTTTTTTGGAGGGTCAGTTATCTCGAATTCTTCTGGAATTAAATTTATAAGACTATATATACTTTTTAAATCATCAGTTCTTGAAATGTTTAAACTTTTTTCCCCTAACATTGTTCTCGATCAGAACATTTTAAAAACTGAACATAAAATCAATAATGAAAATATAAATTCATCCTTTTTAATTTTTATTTGTTTTTTTATAAGTATTTTTTTATTATCAAGCGTTTTGTCATTAGGAGGAATTAATTTTGAAAATTCTTTTAAATTATCCATTCTAACCATTACAAACACCGTAAACTCAAGTTTGTACGGTTTGGAAGAAATAGACTTTTCTAATTTATTAACATCATCTAAATTTTTCTTAATTTTATTTATGGTTATAGGAAAAATTGAGCTATTATCTCTTTTGTTAATTATCAAAAAAGTCATTCGTAGGAATTAATTTTATGTCTAAGATTGTTATAATCGGAGCGGGTGCGATGGGAACGGCTTTTGCATTCCCATGTTTAGATAATAATCATGATATCACTATCGCGGGGACACATTTAGAGAATGATTTTATTGATTCAGTAATAAAAAACAAAAGATTACATCCCGGTCTTAATACAAATATTCCAGAGAGTATAAAATTAATTAAATATGAAAATTTTGATACAATTTTAAGTAATGGCGTAGACTTAATAGTTCTAGGTATTAGCTCAAAAGGTATTGAATGGGTTTCAGATCAACTCTATCGTGTTTTTAAAGACAAAAAACTTCCTAATTTACTTATGTTGACTAAGGGATTGAGCATTCATGAGAATAATTATGAATTATTAGTGGACAAGTTGGCGAGATTGCTTTTTGCGAAAGGAATTAGGGAAGTAAACATCTCTGCTGTAGGTGGCCCGTGTCTTGCAACAGGTCTAGCCAACAAGGTGCATAGTAGCGTAGTTATTGCAAATAAAGATATTGTAGTTGCTAAAAAAATTGCTTCAATATTAAACACAAGTTACTACCATACATCTTTTTCCGATGACTTAAATGGAGTTGAAGTTTCTGCTGCAATTAAAAATATATTTTCGATGGCTGTTGGTGCCGCTAAAGGGCTTTGTAGCAACAATATTTCTGATGAGAATAGAGAAAAAAATTATTTAAACACAGCTTCGGCTCTAATTAAACAATCCGTCCAAGAAATGGAAATTTTTGTAGAATATCTAAAGGGAAAAAAAGAAACTGTTAAAGGCTTGGCGGGGCTCGGAGATTTGTATGTTAGTTCTGGAGGGGGTAGAAATAGTTTAATGGGATCTTACATAGGAGTAGGCATGACGTTTTCTGAGGCTAAAAAAATCAAAATGCCAAAAGTTACTGTTGAAGGAGCTGATTTAGCTATTGAAATTGGAAAAAAAGTGAACGAAGATTTTGATAAAAAAAAATTACCTTTAATGCTTGGCATGATCAACGCTATAATTGAGGATAAAAAATTAGAATTAGACTGGCAATATTTTAATTAGCAATGA
>Ga0209710_1000662_pt1 | contig 29983 bp, 31 predicted proteins | sample ArcticOcean_MG_C_5_FD_187436 | JGI IMG/M metagenome (GOLD analysis project Ga0209710, IMG submission 187436) | Marine microbial communities from western Arctic Ocean - ArcticOcean_MG_CB4_138 (SPAdes) (version 2) | ecosystem: Environmental > Aquatic > Marine > Oceanic | place: Arctic Ocean...
AGCAGAGCGTAAGGAGGATAACTAACACCATATTTTGTAACGTGTATACCTTTTGCATCTGCAATGACATGACAATTAGTTACAACATGGTCTTTAGCAACGACAACTCCCGAGCCGACTCCATGATTACCTTGTTTATTTGCAGTATGAACCTTGACGATAGAAGGATTAAGACTGAAAGAAAGCTCATTCAGCCTTTTATTTTTATTTTCTATAGGTGTTGCTGAATAGAGGTTTAATGAAAATACCAATAATATTAAATAAGTTATTTTAAGCATCAGTGATTATTTTTATATGATTATTATTACTGGAATAGAGCTTAAATTGGTGGCTAAGTTCAGGCTAACTTTATTAGCCGCATTTACTTTCGCCACAACTTAAGCAGGTAAGGCATCCATCCATCATAATTGCTGCTTTTGTAGAGCATTTATGACATAGCTGCGCATCTTTAGGAAATCCACTCTCATCAAGTCCCTGACTATTTTTTTTAAGGTATTCTTCTTTTTTTTCTTGAATTAATTTTTCTTGATGTTCATCAGGAACTTTAGTTTTGAGCATACCGATATTTTTGAGATGTTGCTCAACAACCTGCCCTAATTCTGCTACAAGACTCGGAATATATTTTCCTCCTTTCTTATAGTAACCCCCATTCGGATCAAAGACACTTTCTAATTCTTCAACTAAAAATGTAATATCACCGCCTTTTCGAAATACTGCTGACATTACTCGAGTTAATGCAACGATCCACTGGAAATGCTCCATATTTTTTGAATTAATAAAAATTTCAAATGGGCGACGGTGTTCTTGTGGAGTTCCTTCATTCATTACAATATCGTTGATCGTAATGTAAAGAGCATGTTCGGTAACTGGTGTTTTTACTTTATAAGTAGAGCCTGTTATTTGGTCGGGCCTACCTAGTGGCTCGCCTAGCTGAACTACATTAGCATTAGCAGCTTTTTCATTAGCAACTTTGTCTTGGTCAACAACGCTATAGCCCACAATTTTTTTTTCAATTTTTATTGCCATTATTTAATTGTCCTTAAAATTTTCCATAATAGCCTTCTTTTAAGGCGTCATATAAATTTGCTGCTGAATGAGTTTCTCCATCATACTCAATCTCGTCGTTACCTTTTACCTCAATGGTTGCACCATCGTCTAATGTAAATTTATAGAGAGTATTTTCTAAATCTTTTTCGGTAACTAGGACTCCTTGGAATGCTTCTGGGTTAAATCTAAAAGTGGTACAACCTTTCAGTCCTTTCTCATAAGCGTATAGATAAATATTCTTAAAGTCCTCGTAATTATAATCTGTTGGAACATTAATAGTTTTCGAGATTGAGCTATCTATCCATTTTTGAGAGGCAGCCTGAATATCAACATGGGCCTTAGCTTGAATAGTTGATGAGTCAATAAAATAATCTGGTAACTTTTCATTTTCTTTCTCAGAAAATGGCATAGCAGCTTGATTCACTAAGTGCCGATAGGCTAAAAGCTCATAGGAAAAAACATCCACTTTTTCTTTGGACTTTTTCCCTTCCCTGATGACATTTCTACTGTAATGATGAGCAAAAGATGGTTCAATCCCGTTACTTGCATTATTCGCTAATGACAAAGAAATTGTTCCAGTTGGTGCAATTGAGCTATGGTGAGTAAATCGAGCGCCATGGCTTGCAATTTCGTCTTGTAAAGATTTTGGAAATTGCTGCATGTACTTACTGTAGCGCCCTAATAATACCTTTCCTTTTACTTTATCACCCACTTTGATTCCATCTTTAGACATCTCTGGGCGCTTAGCAAGTATTTCTGGAGTGATCTCAAATGATTCTTCCATAACAGGAGCAGATCCCTTTTCTTTTGCCAACTCAATACCAGTTTTCCATCCTTCTTCAGCAAGAATTTTTGTAACTTTCTCAGTAAATTCCAATGATTTTTCATCACCATATGTCATTTGCATCATGGCTAATGATGAACCAAGACCCAAATAACCCATACCATGACGCCGTTTTCTTGCAATTTCATCACGTTGTTTATCAAGTGGCAACCCATTAATTTCAACAACATTGTCTAGCATACGGGTAAAAATATTGACCACTGCTTTGTATTCATTCCAATCAAAATAAGCTTGGTCAGTAAAAGGGTCTTTCACGAATTTTGTTAGATTGATGGAGCCTAACAAACAGGCGCCATAGGGAGGTAAAGGTTGCTCCCCACATGGATTAGTAGCTCGAATATCTTCGCAGAACCAGTTATTATTCATTTCATTAACGCGGTCAACTAGAATAAAGCCTGGTTCAGCATAATCATAGGTAGAAGACATGATGATGTCCCAGAGTCTTTTAGCTTTCATAGTTTTATATACCCTACAAGCAACTTTTCCAGCGTTATCACCTTCTTTTGCTGTTAGGTATTTACCTTCAACTGGCCAATTTTTCCAAATAACATGATTCGAATCTTTTAAGTCAAGCTTATCTTCCTTAGCTTCTTTTTCTGTCACAGGGAATGCTAATTTCCAATCAGTATCAGATTTAACTGCCTCCATAAAATCTTGTGTAATTAGGCACGATAAATTAAATTGTCTGAGTCGCCCATCCTCTCTTTTAGCCTTAATAAAATCGGTAACGTCTGGATGTGCAATATCAAAAGTTGCCATTTGGGCACCACGCCTTCCACCAGCACTTGATACCGTAAAACACATACGGTCATAAATATCCATGAAAGATAATGGCCCACTAGTATAAGCGCCAGCTCCAGCAACAAATGCGCCTTTAGGGCGGAGGGTTGAGTACTCGTAACCAATACCACAACCTGCTTTGAGTGTTAGTCCTGCCTCATGAACCTTGTCTAGAATGTCAGTCATACTGTCTTCAATAATTCCTGAAACAGTGCAATTAATAGTGCTTGTTGCTGGTTTATGTTCTAGTGCCCCAGCATTTGATGTAATTCGACCAGCAGGAATAGCTCCATGCTGAAGAGCCCAAAGAAATTGTTCTTGCCAGTGATCTTGTTTTTCGGGAGCTTCAACTTCAGCTAGCGCTTTAGCAACCCTGTAATATGTTTCATCGATATTATTATCAATAAAATCGCCTTTTTTTGATTTAAGACGATATTTCTTGTCCCATATGTCCATAGAAACTGATTGAAATGGAATTTTATTTTCGTCAAATTCCGGATTATTGGAATTTTTTTGTACTACTTTAAGCATGAAGCCCCCCTATGGAATGCAGTTGTAAGGTAATAAAGTTTGGAAAAAACTATTTTTCCAAAAACCACTACATGTTGTGATTCTTTCAAAAATTTTAACACTCCGTTGTGGTTGGTCAAGTGTTATTTTACTAAAAAGTTCATTATTTCTTATCAATTTTAGGCAAAAACAATAAAATATTTATATACAACAACTAGTTGTCGAATTAAATAAATGATTAATTAAATACTCAAATATGAGAAAATCAAAAGTATGAATCTTTTTTTATATAATTTAATTATTTGGCTACTCGTACCTCTAGCAATAATAAGGCTTCTTTATCGTGGACTAATGCAGCCAGAATATTTGGGTTTTTTGAAAGAAAGGTTGGGAATCTATTCCAGTCGAAAATATGATACATCAGAAAAAGAGACCTTATGGATTCATTGTGTATCAGTAGGTGAGACAAATGCAATAACGCCACTCATCAAAATGTTGATAAAAAAACATCCCGGCATCAATATATTATTAAGTCATGGAACTTTAACGGGACGAAAAGTTTTTATATCTACTTCAAAAAGAATTAAGCGCTGTTACTTGCCATTCGACGCAAAAGGACCGGTAATTAAGTTTTTAAATTATTATAAGCCAGCAATGGGAATAATTCTTGAAACTGAAATCTGGCCAAATTTAATTCATCAATGTGACCTAAAGGCAATTCCATTATTTTTAGTAAATGCACGACTATCTGAAAAGTCATTAAAGCGATATAGACCATATAAAAAATTTATTTCTGGAAGCCTAAATAAAATAAATTATATCTATGTTCAGTCAGAGAGTGATAGAAAAAACTTTAAGAAATTAACTAATCAGCCTATCTCAATTATGGGTAATTTAAAGTTTGATGCCCGACCCCCAGAAGATATTACAAATAAGATTAAGAAACTTAAATCTCAATTAAGAATAGACAAACAATTTGTAATTGTAGTAAGCAGCACACGAGCTGGAGAAGAAGATATTATTCTTAATTTTTTTAAGAGAGTAAATTTGTCAAATATTGTAGTTATTATTGTGCCTAGGCACCCAGAGAGATTTAGCATGGTGTCTAAAATATTTGAATCTTACCAATTACCTTACGTAAGAAAAAGTGCCCTTAAAAAACTTACCTCAACTCCTCAGTATATTTTGGGGGATAGTATGGGTGAGCTCTATGAATATTATGGCTTGGCTAATCTTGTAGTTATGGGAGGAAGTATTAAAAATACCGGATCTCAAAATATTTTAGAGCCGATGCTATTAAATAGACCAATTGCAGTAGGCCCTTCAATCTTTAATTTTAAAAATATTATTGAGGAAAGTCAGAAAAAAAATTTAGTTTTTAGGTTTAGCAAGATAGAAGAATTAGAAGGTATTATATTTCAATTAATTCAAAACAGAGACTTAGAAAAAAAAATAAAAAAAAGAACAAATATTTTTCTTAAGGCCAATGCTGGAGCCAGCAAGAAAATATTGAAATTAATTAATCAATATTTTTAATCAATACAGCAATATTTTTAAATGCTTCGTGTTCAGATGACTTAAGCCATTCAAATATAACAGATTCTGTATTGGTTATAATGCAGCCAGCTACTCGCAGTCTATTTAAAGCATTTTGTTTATTTGAAATGTTTCTTGAAGCTACAAGATCTTCAATTATAAATACATCCTTACCTTTTTTGAGCAGCGACAAAGCAGTTTGGAGAATACAAATATGCGTTTCCATGCCTAGTAAAAATACCTGTGATCTTGTTCGAACTAAACATTTTTCAAATGCTGGCTCATTAGTACAGTCAAAAGTAGTTTTCTCAACATACCTAGCTTCATTTAATAAAGGCTGCATTTTATCTAGAGTATGGCCTAGTCCTTTAGGATATTGCTCAGTAAAAATTTGGGGAATGCCTAGCTCTAGACTAGCTCTTTGAATTATCTCAAAGCGCCGCATCATTTTATTAATAATTTCATTGGGCATAACGGAGGCTAATTTCTCTTGCATATCGATTATTATTAATTGACTTTTTTCTTGTTGGGCAATCATAGTGAGTCCGTTATGAGATATTGATTAATTTCATTAAGATCTTGCATTGTTAGCATGCCTACTGATAATTTTAAATTTATTAAATTCATTAAATAATTATAGCGTGATTCTAATATATCCTTCCTTGCATTAAAAAATACCTGTTGAGCAACCAAGATATCGACGCTATTTCTTAAACCTTCATTGAAGCCTATTTTAGTTGATTCTAGTTGTAATCTTGAGGATTCAAGGGCTTGTTTATTAGACTTTATTTGTTCAAAGGTAGCTTTTAGATTTAAGTAATTCTCACGCACTCGAAGCTCAACCTGTCTTCGAAGATATTCTGCATCCTGCTCTACTTTATTTTTGAGTAACTTTGCTTCTCTTACTCTAGAACTAGTCAATCCACCTGAAAAGATAGGGATATTAATTTGAACACCCAATACATCAGAAAAAGATCGAATTCCTTTATTGGCTGCCGCTCCATAAGGATAACCACCTTTATCCCAATTTCTTGATCGGCTAGCAATTGCATCGACAGTGGGATAATGTCCAGCTCGTTTAATATCTATCTCGCGATCCGCAATTTCAATTTCATCTTCCTTTATTCTTAGTTCTAGGCTATTTTCGTTTGCCATAGAGACCCAGCTTTCTATAGGAGTATTTATTTGTTCAAAAGAGATTACTGGGCTTAATACTTTTAGTTTTCCAGGGAGCTCCCCAGTTAAGGATTGTATTTGACGTTTCTTAATTTTATATTTATGAATGGCAGAAATTTGTTGTGTCTCAACCAAAACAGCTTTTGTTTTAGCTTCATTAATATCGATAACAGAAATTAGGCCTGCATCATATTTAGCCTCCGCCTGAAGCAATTGTTCTTGAATGGCAGCTCTTTGAGACTGAAGTAGGTCAACTTGATCCTTAGCCATTAATGATTCGAAATAAAATAAACTAATTCGATACATAAGGTCTTGTTGCGAATAAATTAGTTGTTTATCAGATAGGCTTGTTTGGGTCAGAATCTGCTTATATTTTGCGAAGGCACTGTAATCAAACAAAGGCTGTTTAATGGTGATGCCATAATCGTAACTGTTATAGTCTGCCTCTGTACCACTCAATAATGCATTATTAATATTTGTATAAATTTTTCTTTGGTTATCATTTTCATCGTAACCTGCTTTCATATTAATGCTTGGTAAAAACAAAGAACGTCCTTGAGCAATTAATTCATGAGTGGCTTCATTTTGAAATCTTGCAGAAGATAGTGACGCGTCATAAGAAAGTGCTTGTTGATATATGGCTAATAAGTCTTTTTCTTGTGAATGAGTCGAAGTATGAAAAATAAATGTAGCTGTAATAGCTAAAAAAAACTTTCCTCTTAAATAAAATAGACTAAAGATTAATTGTAAAAGATTTAATGTAAAAGTATATAAAGATTCCCATGGGCGAATTTTCCTTTCAATCATATTTAAATCTCTGCTGTTCTTGGGATTTTTCCATGGCCATTGTTTTTGTTTATCTGTTAATTACATTATAGCTGAGTCATGCTAACAATCTTATGACTATTTCTTGCATATAAAATTCATTTTTACTATATGCCTCTTGCACTATTTCTAAGTTTCGCGTACTTTTAAAGAAATACTGCTAGGGGTCTATTTAATTTTAAAAATAGTGAGAAAAACCCTTTGAACCTGATGTGGATAATTCCACCGTAGGAAAGCACACGATGCTTCTACGTTAATAATAATAGGAGCCTGAATGAACACTATTGATAAAAAACTAAAAATTGTTAAAGAATTTATTAATGAAGATGCTAGCTTAGATCCATCTGCATTAGTATCATTTGCCAATTCCAAAAAAGTATATATCCAAGGATCTACCCCTGATATCCAGGTACCGTTTAGAGAAATCTCTATTTCTGATACACCCTCAGAATTTGGAGCAGAAAAAAATGTGCCTGTTTTAGTTTATGATACCTCAGGCCCTTATACAGATCCCAAGCATGAGATTAATATACAGAATGGCTTGCATGCGTTAAGAGCAAAATGGATTGAAGATCGCAATGATACCCAGGTCTTAGATGGCCCTTCATCAGATTTTGGTAAACAGAGAAAAAATGATCCTGAGCTTGAAAAAATGCGCTTCAATCTGTTGCGTAAACCACGAAAAGCAAAGCCAGGACAAAATGTCTCTCAGATGCATTATGCTAAAAAAGGCATCATTACTCCCGAGATGGAATTTATTGCTATTAGGGAAAATCAAAGAAGAGAGGGCTTGTCTGAAATTATTCAAGAGCAGCATAAAGGTCAGAATCATGGAGCTAAAATCCCAAGCCATATCACCCCAGAATTTGTTAGAGACGAGGTAGCAAAAGGAAGAGCAATTATTCCTGCTAACATAAACCATCCTGAAACAGAGCCAATGATTATTGGACGTAATTTTCTAGTAAAAATTAATGCCAATATTGGTAATTCAGCATTAGGCTCAAGCATCAGTGAAGAAGTTGAAAAAATGGTATGGGGAACTCGTTGGGGGGCTGATAATGTGATGGACTTATCTACTGGAAAAAATATTCACGAAACGAGAGAATGGATTATAAGAAATAGTCCAGTTCCTATCGGTACTGTGCCGATTTATCAGGCACTAGAGAAAGTGAATGGTAAGGCTGAAGATTTAACGTGGGAGATTTTTAAGGACACCTTAATTGAGCAAGCTGAACAAGGAGTCGACTATTTTACTATTCATGCAGGGGTGCGGCTAGCTTATATACCAATGACAGCAAAACGCATGACAGGAATTGTTAGCCGTGGTGGTTCCATTATGGCCAGTTGGTGTCTTGCACATCATAAAGAATCTTTTCTTTATGAGCACTTTGAAGATATATGTGAAATTTTAAAGGCATATGATGTCAGCTTTAGTTTGGGAGATGGCCTTAGACCAGGGTCTATTTATGATGCCAATGATGAGGCTCAATTTGCTGAATTAAAAACTCTAGGGGAGCTAACTAAGATTGCATGGAAACATGATGTTCAGGTCATGATAGAAGGTCCAGGTCATGTTCCAATGCATTTGATTAAAGAGAATATGGAGCTACAGCTTGAGCATTGCGATGAAGCTCCTTTTTATACTCTTGGACCTCTAACTACCGATATTGCTCCTGGATATGATCATATAACTTCAGGTATTGGCGCCGCTATGATTGGCTGGTATGGGTGTGCAATGTTGTGCTATGTAACTCCTAAAGAGCATTTAGGTCTCCCAGAAAAAGAGGATGTAAGAGTAGGAATTATTACTTATAAAATTGCCGCACATGCAGCTGATTTAGGCAAAGGACATCCGGGAGCACAAATACGAGATAATGCTTTATCCAAAGCACGATTTGAATTTAGATGGAATGATCAATTTAATCTAGGTCTCGATCCAGAAAAAGCAAAAGAGTTTCATGACGAGACCCTCCCTCAAGAAGGAGCTAAGCAGGCACATTTCTGTTCTATGTGTGGTCCACATTTCTGTTCTATGAAAATTTCTCAGGATGTTAGAGAGTATGCTGCAAAAAAAGGCATTACAGCTGATGAAGCACTAACTAAAGGAATGGAAGAAAAGTCTATTGAGTTTGTTAAAAAAGGTTCAGAAATCTATCAAAAAGTATAATACTGAGAATGTTTAAGCGATGATAGATTATTACTTAATTTTAGTTGCCGTTATTCTAGGTGTTGTAGAGGGGGCGACTGAATTCTTGCCAATCAGCTCAACTGGACATTTAATAATCGTAAGTGATTTATTAAATTTTGATAATTCCAGTCATCAGGTTTTTGAAATTGTCATTCAACTCGGTGCAATCGTTGCCGTCGTTGTGGAGTATAGAAAAAAATTAATGGCTACGGTTCTGGGGTTGTCCCACGAGAAGTCTGCCCAAGACCTAGCAATTAATTTAATTATTGCATTTATACCAGCTGCAATTCTTGGCTTAATCTTTCATATTCAAATTAAGCTCTATTTATTTAATCCTGTGACTGTAAGCGTCGCTCTTATTATTGGTGGGATAGCTATGATAATTATAGAAAAAAAAATGCCAGCGAAAGTCCCTACGTCTAATAGCATTAAAAAATCCCAGGCACTTGTAATAGGTCTAGCGCAATGCATGGCTTTAATTCCAGGAATATCGAGGGCGGCCTCTACAATTATGGGCGGAGTGATTAGTGGACTAGATCGAAAGACAGCAACTGAATTTTCATTTTACTTAGCTATTCCCATTATTTTTGCTGCCTCTATCTTTGATTTAACAATAAATTGGAATATCCTATCAATAAACGATCTTCCAATATTTATTGCTGGATTTATCGCTGCCTTTTTTAGTGCGAGGGTGGTGATTAAAATATTTATAAAGTACGTTGCTAACCATACGTTTATTGCCTTTGGATGGTATCGAATTATTATCGGTACGGTAACTTTGTATTATTTTTATTGATAGATTGTAATGAGAGTGTATAAAAACCTTCCCATAATTTTAGATTCGATCGCAGAAAAAGCAATAACAAAACCTGTTTCAATCCGTGAAGTATTAGCAAGGCTTGATCATTTTGGTTTTTCAATAATAGCACTTATCCTTGTGCTTCCATTTATGCAGCCATTCCCAGTTGGGCCAATAAGTGTTCTGGGAGGAGTTATCTTTGTAATATTGGGTATACAGCTTCTTAAAAGATATGGCTCACCTATTTTCCCTGAAAAAATTCTTAAGGCACGAATAGGGTTTAAGGGTTGGCAACGAATAGTAAAAGTTTGTAAATTAATTATTCATTGGTCAAAGAAAATTACAAAACCACGGTTAAAAAGATTTGTATCAGGAAATACAGGAATAAAATTTGAAGGAAGTATATTGGTCTTAGGAGGAATATTAATGGCTATTCCATTTGGAATTCTCCCATTAAATAATTTTTTCCCTGGACTTGCTATATTATTTGCAACATTGGCTCAATTCGAGAAGGATGGTTTGTTTATCTTGATTGCAATTTTCTGGCTATTTTTCTCGCTATTTTATTTTAGTATATTTTTTATTGCAATATATTATATTGGTTTAGAAAGCATTCAATATCTTCCTGACTGGTTTTTAAATCTAACTAAATGAGCTTTATTTCAAAGCAACTTGTTTTATGGCATAAGTTACATGGTCGACATAAATTACCATGGCAACAGACAAAGAATCCTTATGCAATATGGATATCTGAAATCATGCTACAACAAACTCAGGTATCAACCGTAATAAACTATTATAAAAAATTTATGCAACGCTTTCCGGGCATTGAAAGTTTAGCAAACGCCGAAATTGATGAAGTAAATGAATACTGGAGTGGTCTAGGTTATTATAGTCGTGCTAGAAACATACATGCAACAGCAAAAATTATCCTACAAAAATATAATAGTATTTTCCCACAGAAATTTGAAGAAATCCTAGAGCTTCCCGGAATCGGAAGAACAACAGCAGGAGCAATATCCTCGTTTGCATATGGGAAGAATTATCCAATTCTTGATGGTAATGTTAAAAGAGTCTTTACTCGATTCTATGGGATTAAAGAATGGTCAGGCAAGTCTAGGGTAGAAAAAGAATTGTGGGAAATAGCAAATAAGAATCTTCCAACATTAGATATCGAGATATATAACCAGGCTCTGATGGATCTAGGATCAAGTTTGTGCAGTCGTGGCAATCCTCAATGTTCAGAATGCCCACTTAGTGAGTCATGTATAAGTTTCGTTAATAACTGGACAAAAATAATTCCTGCCTCCAAACCAAGAAAATTAATTCCAATTAAGGAAGGAAATATTATTATTATTCAAGATGGTGATTCTATTTTGTTGGTTAAGCGAAATCTTAAACAAATTTGGGGCGGACTTTGGTCTTTACCAGAAATAGATAGACAGGATAATTTAAATATGTGGCTATTTAATTTATTAGGCACTATAAAATATAAATTGATTAATTCTGGAAGATGCGATGCAAATTTTTCACACTATAAATATATTATGCATTACCAACATATTATTTTTAATAAACTAAATATAAAGCCAATAGAAAATTACATTTGGGTAAATAAATCTAATGTTCAGAAAGTAGGCTTGCCAACACCGATTAAAAAATTATTATCTACCTTGTGAATAGTGTCATTTTTATATGTTTAATTCCCGCGTCATTATAAATTCCTCCTTCTGAAATGAAACCAATTTTCTGATAGAAAAACATAGCTTGTATTTGTGCTGAGATACATATTCTATCAATTTTTTCATTTTTCGCTATTCTTATAATCTCGAATAGTAAATTAGTTCCAAAGCCCCGATATCTTTTTGACTTGATAATAGCCATCCTCTCTAAGCGCATTATTTTATCAATAAAAATTAAACGTGCACAGCCAATAGGAACATTATTGAATATGATAATAATATGCTTGGCTTTATTATCCCAATCATCCCATTCTAACTCTGCAGAAACTAATTGCTCTTCTATAAAAATAGATTTACGTATTGGAATTAAAATATTTTTTACATCATCCCAGTCAGACAATTGAAATTTAAGGGTTGCAGGTGTCATTATAAAAAGGCATTATTCAAATTAATTATTTTTAATCTAAGGATAGAATTATGGAAAAGTTTTTTGGTCTAATTGCAAGAGTGCTGTTAGCGCTTATATTTTTTGTCTCAGTCTTATTTATTCTTAATAATATTACCACGACACCAAATGGTTATGCGGTATATCAGGATATGTTAGGTGCACGGGGGTTACCTGGAATTTTTGCTCCAATAAGTATTCTAATTCAACTTATTATAGGATTATCGTTAATATTAGGCCATAAAATTAAAATTACAGCTTATATTTTATCTGGATACTCTTTTATTTGGGCAATTATTTACTTCATAAGTGCATTAGGGGGGCAGCCGTTATTGTTAATGTCATTACAATATTTAGCAATTACGGGTGGGTTACTTCACCTGGCTTCTAATCCAGATACTGGCATGAGTTTAGACAGTTACTTTGCGGGAAGAAAAAAGAAGTAATTCTTCTAGGAAATTTCGAGCATACGGTCCAAGGCTAGCTTTGCAGAAATTGACTCTTTTTTTGGTACCTGAATAATATTGACTGGATTATTGTTTAGGATATTTTCTAGAGTCCAAGCTAAATGCTGAGGATCAATTCGAGCCATTGTTGAACATTCGCATACAACATGTGACATAAATTGAACAAGCTTTCCCTCAGGCTTCATTTCATTAGCGAGTCGATTTACCAGGTTTAATTCAGTACCTACTAACCACTTTGTGTCTTTTTGAGAATTTTTTATGGTGTTTAAAATAAATTCTGTTGACCCTACAAAATCAGAATTTAAACAAACTTCGAACGGTGATTCTGGATGTGATATCACTTGTCCATCCGGGTGAGTCTTTCTAAATAATTCAATATGTTCTTTTCTAAACATTTGATGAACTGCGCAATGACCTTTCCATAATAAAACTTTAGCCTTTTTAATTGTTTCAATATCTAAACCACCAAGAGGTAAGTCTGGATCCCAAATTGGCATTTCATGCAAAGGAATACCCATTTTATATCCAGTCCATCTACCTAAATTTTGATCTGGAAAGAATAGTACTTTCCCCCTTTGTTTGAATGCCCAGTCTAGAATGGTAGGAGCGTTAGTTGAAGTACAAACTACGCCACCATGGTCGCCACAAAAAGCCTTAAGATCAGCAGCAGAATTAATATATGTAATGGGCGTGATTGATTTATCAAAATCAAGAACTTTTGATAGTTCGCGGAATGTTCTTTCAACTTTTGTAAGATTTGCCATATCCGCCATTGAGCATCCTGCAGAAAGGTCGGGTAGGACGGTAATTTGTTCGGGCCGAGATAAAATATTTGAGACCTCAGCCATGAAATGAACCCCAAGGAAGACAATATATTTAGCGTCTAAGGTGCTTACATATTTTGAAAGTTTTAGAGAGTCTCCGGTTAAGTCAGCATGACGATAAACTGTCTCATTTTGATAGTGATGACCTAGAATAACGGCCTGATCCCCCAACGCTTTTTTGGCTTTAATAATGCGCTCTTGGCAGTCATCATTTTTGAGGGTTTCAAAGGCATCAAACTTTATTGTCGTGGTATTCATTTTTTATTTTAAGCTCTTATTGTTTTGAATTTCTTGTAATTTTTCTAAAGCAATTACGTTTGTCCATGAGAAGACTCTTTTCTTTGCGTTATTAATCTTAACCCATTCATATTCTATATGCTCAGAAGGAGAAATTTTTATGGGAATTTCCGAAGGAATTTCTAATCCGAATATATGTTCAGTATTATGAGTAATATTTGGCTCATAACGATGACGCCAGTGCTGATATATTTCATACTGGTGATTTAATTTCCAGTCTTGCAATGAGTACATATTAGTATTAATACCGGTTTCTTCATAGACCTCTCTTCTGGCAGTTTCTATTAGAGTTTCTTGTTTTTCGATACTTCCTGTAACAGACTGCCAATAATTTTTTTTATCTGCACGATGCAATAATAGGATACTTGATTGTTTGGTGTAAATAACAACAAGGATGGATATTGGAATTTTATACAATTTTTTTATCAAATAACTGGTAATTTAAAAATAACATTTTCTTCGATTCCATTAATTTCTGTCAAGTGAACACTGCTAACTTTTTTTATCTCAGAGATTAATTGCTGAACAAGAATTTCTGGGGCTGAGGCCCCGGCAGTAATGCCAATATTTTTCCTATTTTTTAAAACAGATGGGTCGAATAAGGACATATTATCTATGAGGATAGCTTTAACTTTATGTTGGTTTGCTATTTCTGCCAGACGATTAGAATTTGAGCTATTTATTGACCCTACAACAAAAATTAGATCCTGCTGTCCCAACATAGCTTTAACTGAATCCTGCCTATTCTGAGTCGCATAACAAATATCACTACTTTTAGGTTCCTTAATATTTGGAAATTTAACTTTCAAGGCATCGATCATTTTAGATGTGTCATCAACTGAGAGTGTAGTTTGGCTGACATAGCTTACTTTCTCTGTTGATATAATTGGTAAATTATTGATATCATCAATTGACTCAATTAAATGAATGGATGCCTTTGGAGAATTTTTTTCTATTTGGCCCATAGTTCCCTCGACCTCAGGGTGACCTTTATGCCCAATCATAATAATATGATAATTATCAGTATGAAGCCGGCGAACTTCCTTGTGAACCTTGGTTACTAAAGGACATGTCGCATCGATAGGAATGAGATTAAATTTATCTGCACTTACTCTAATAGCTTTTGACACTCCGTGTGCACTGAAAATAACATGGCTGCCAGGAGGAATTTTTTCGATGTTATTAACAAAAATAGCACCTTTATCTTTTAAATTTTTAATGACATAGCTATTGTGAACTACTTCATTTCTAACATAGATGGGGGCACCATATTTTTCTAATGCTTCCTCAACAATCAGTATTGCTCTTTCAACACCAGCACAAAATCCTCTTGGATTAGCTAAAGAAATATTTATAATTTTTTCATTCATGATTAAATTAAGGAAGTATAGATTCACCCGATATCAGATGATCGAATGTTTCTCTTTCTCTTATGACATGAACGTTATCGTTATCAACCAATAGCTCCACTGCTCTTGGACGAGAATTATAATTAGAGCTCATACTCATTCCGTAGGCTCCTACATCTAGAACTGCCAGTAGATCACCATTGTTAATTGATAAAAGCCTATTTTTTCCAAAGAAGTCGCCTGTTTCACATACTGGACCTACAATGTCATATTCTTTTTTTTCAAATTGGTGAGTACTGAGGTTAATGATTTCATGATATGCATCATAGAGAGAAGGCCGCATAAGATCATTCATCGCTGCATCAACAATAGCGAAATTTTTACTAGATCCCTCTTTGATATATTCCAGATTAGTCAATAAAGATCCAGCTTTTCCGATTAGCGATCTTCCTGGTTCAAGAATAACTTTTAGTTTTCGATTGCCGATTATCTGATCAATTGCATCTGCGTACTCTAAAAAGGTGGGTGGTGATTCATCTTTGTAATTAATCCCTAAGCCACCACCGATATCAAAATGTTCAATATCAATATCTAGAGTTTTAAGATGATCAACCAATGCGATAAGTTTAATTGTAGAGTCAATAAATGGATTTAATTCGGTAATTTGTGAGCCGATATGACAATCAATTCCTTTTATATCGATAGAATCCATATCTTTTGCCAATCGAAATAATCTAATTGATTGATTTTCGTCGACACCGAATTTATTATCTTTAAGGCCTGTTGATATATAGGGATGTGTTTTTGCATCAACATTCGGGTTAACTCTTATTGAGATAGCCGCTTTTTTATTTAAACTCTTTGCTACTGATTGGATTCGATGAAGCTCCCCTTCAGATTCGACATTAAAAGCTAATATATTATGACTTATTGCAAGGCCAATCTCTTCAACAGATTTTCCAATCCCTGAAAATACTACTTTTTTTGGGTCACCCTTAGCAGTAATAACTCTTTTCAGCTCTCCTCCAGAAACAATATCAAATCCAGCCCCATGTTTTGCTAATAAATTTAAAATAGCAATATTAGAATTTGCTTTTACAGCAAAGCAAATTAGAGGATCAAATTTGAGAAAAGATTCTTTGAAATTGGTATACGTATCGTCAATAAATTTTTTTGAGTATACGTATGCTGGCGTACCATAATCCTCAGCAATTTTTTTAACGGGTACATTTTCTATAAAAAAAGCACCCTTGTTAGAGTAAATCATGGATTTAGACATAGATTATTAAGTAATACTAGTTTGAAAATAATAGTTATTAAGATCAATTATACTTGATTCAGATTGCGGATATTTTTCTTCTGGAATATATAAAGATCCTTTTGTTCCGCAAGAGACTAAAAGAATACAAACTATTACTATTGAACCTAGAGAGAATATTTTCATAAATTTTTCCTTATAATCATTTTATCATTAAAAAATTATTTATTTATTATTAAGAAGGGTGCTTGTGATAATTCCATTTACTAGTCCAAAAATTAGTGCAGAAATTAGAAAAACAGGTAGGAGATAGAAAATACCGTCATGAGGGATGATCCAAAATCTAACTATCAAGAATTGACCGATAATATGTGAAAAAGCTGCAATTAAACTTAAGCTGATTACGCTAAAGTATTTCCCATTAATACCCTTAAATAAAAATAAAAACAAAAGACTAAATATTGAGCCAGTTAAACTTAGAAAGAATGTTGGCCCAAGAAAGGTACCCACAATAATACTTACAACAAAAACACGAATTAGAGATACCCATAAGGCTGTGGAAAAACCAAATTTTATTATGGTGAATAGAATAATAATATTTGCAATTCCAGGTTTAACTCCAGGGATAGGGCTTGGTAAAAAAAATTCAATTAATGATAAAGCTATTGCAATAGAAGCTAATTTAGCTACTTTATGGTCCTGGCTACTAATTTTAATAATTGAGCGAGTCATAATCTGTTCGAGCGCCGATAATTGATATAGAGATTTGATTTGGAACACAAACAATAGTTTGATTAAGTTTATTTATCCATCCTTGATGAAGGCAGTATTTTTTTGTACAAGGAGACTTCGAAATTCTAACTTTTCCAGAGTCAATAATAACCTCAGTTTTCCCGATTGGCCCTTCAATAATTTTGATTACATTTTGATTTAGACTAAAAGAACCTATTACCTGCTTACCCATTTGGATCTTTAGGTACTCTCCCTGGGGAAAATTCCATAATATTGACGCGAGGTAGCCGGTGAGTACAATAAAAATAAAAATTGTAAGTAAGTCCCCAATTTTAATTTTCTTAATGAACTGTAATATTATTTTCATCAATTTTTTCATGCCACTTTATTAGATTTAACATACTGCTACTAATTGAGATTTTGCCATCAGCCATAACTATCATATAGAAATCAATTCCCAATTCTTTAGCTAAACTATATTTTAACCTTTCAGGAGCAATAAAAAGAGGCTTTGAATAAACATCAGATAATGTTCCCGATGACTCGGTGGGTGGAAATAATATCGTAGCTGATTGAGAATTATTTGCTGGGTATCCTGTATTAGGGTCAATTAAATGTGAATATCGTTGATTGTCTACAATAAAATATCTTTGATAGTCACCTGACGTTCCAATTGACCATCCAGGTTTAAGAATGATTGATGCTATGGGGCTTGGCTTTCTAGGGTTTTGAATACCAACAACCCAATGTCTATCACCATGCAGACCAAGTGCTAGAATATTTCCTCCGATATTAATTAGGGCATTGTTTATATTATTTTCGCGAAGAATTTTTTTTGCTTGATCTAACGCATAACCTTTTGCATACCCCCCTAGATCAAGTTGTATATTTTTATTTTTAGAACCTATGTATCCATTGTGCAAATTAATTTCTGACATATGTGGAAGATTTCTTTGTAGATTATCGATTAGGCTTGAATTTGGCCTATCTGTAGCAAATTGGTCTGCATGAAATCCCCATGCCTGGATTAGTTTGCCTATTGCGGGATTAAAATAGCCGTGTGTTTTTAATTCGAGCTCTTGATTATGCTTAATAATTGAGAAAATTTCTTCATCTTGTGTTGTATAAATTTCTTGATTTTTAATTGATTGATTGATGTCCTGAACAATGCTTTTTTCCCAGGGATGAAGGTAACGATGTAGTCGGTGGAACTCATTAAAAACTAGATCTATAGCATGAGTGGCATTATCTTCAGTTTCTCCATAAATTGTTACTTCAACTATGGTCCCAAAAATGTAATCTTTTTTTTGCATTGTTTCATTCTGATAGCAACCTGTGAGAAAAAATATCAGTATGAGTATTAATTTATTGTAGTGCATTGATTACAACTTCGGCATAATTAACATTCGATTGATTCTGAATTTCTACTAAACCAGTAGGGCTAGTAATATTTATCTCTGTCAGATAATTACCAATAATATCTATACCAACAAAATTGAGATTTTTTTCAAGCAAATAAGGCTTAATTCTATTAATAATAACTTCATCATTTTTATTAATTGATCTTATTACGGCTGACCCACCCTTTGCTAAATTAGCTCTTATTTCATCCGGCCTAGGAATACGTGTTAAACCATATGGTAATGGATCTCCATTTATTAAAATAATTCGCGTATCACCATTCGTTATTTCTGGGATAAATTTTTGCGCCATAATTGAATGATGAAAATCACCAATCATGGTTTCCAGGATTGCATTTAAATTTTTATCCGCATTAGTAACCATAAAGATTCCATTTCCAGCCATTCCATCTAATGGTTTTAAAATAACTTTTTTATGTTTTGAAATAAACTCCTTAGTAGCAGAAAAAGAACTTGTAACAAGAGAAGGGGGTATTAAATCATTAAATTGTAGAATCGATAATTTTTCATTATGGCTTCTTATGGACGAAGGATTATTAAAAATTTTGATATCATTGGATTTTAAGTGATCAAGGATATAGGTAAGGTTTAGGTAAGAGGCGTCAAAGGGAGGATCTTTCCTTATAAATATTTTATTAAAAAATTCAATATTACTTCTTATTTTCCTGCTAGGAGTAATAGATTCATTTATCGCATCAATTTGATGGTATTCAACATTAATATTAATTTCTGAGTCAATTGAAATTTCATTTATGGTTGAATAAAAAACATTTATTTTTTGACGTAAACATTCTTTCATTAAAATAACGGTGGTGTCTTTATATAAGGCTAAACTATCAAGTGGGTCGATTATAAATAGATAATTCATAATATTTATTCTTGTAATTCTCTTGCCGCTGCAATTAAAGCTAACCTAGCAATAACACCATAGGCATAAAAACGGTTTGCTTCATCATCACATGGCCTTCCTTGGTCAGGCATGATACAAGAAGTTTCAAAAGGTTGGGGTATAAAATGCATACCTGGAGAATTAAGATTTTCATCTTTTTCTTTATTTGTGTGAACTCGAAAAAAGCCTCCAACAACAAAACGATCGATCATATAAATAACTGGTTCTGCAACTGATTGATTAATTGATTCCTCAGTATGAATGCCTTCTTGGATAATAACTTCAGTGATGATCCCCCCTCCTTTTATAACAGACATTTTTTTTCGCATTTTTCGGTTAAGATTTAATACGTCTTCACTGTTCTTAATAATCATAATACCCATACCATAAGTTCCAGCATTAGCCTTTACGACTAAATATGCTTCTTGCGTAATATTATATTCTTTATATTTTTTATTTATATTTTCAAGCATATTGGATGCTATAGATGCTAATTCATTTTCTCCTTTTCTTTCTTGAAAATTCAAATTGCCTAATTTCTCAAAATATGGATTAATTAGCCAAGGATCAATATCAGTAAATTGGGAAAATTCATCAACGACTTTATTATATTGAGTAAAGTGATCACTTTTTCTTCGCTTATGCCAACCGGCATTAAGGGGGGGTATTAAATTTTGGTTTATGCCTTTTAAAATTTCTGGCTCACCACCTGAAAGATCATTGTTTAATATAATCGCACAAGGTTTATAAGAAACTTCTTTGTCGATCACGATTGACACATAATCCCCGTTTCGAGTAATTGGTTCTATCTCAATTATCAGATCTTTGTCTACCGTCAGAGAAAGTCTTTCCTTAATTTCCGGGTCGATGGTTCCTATTTTAACTTCAAGCCCAGAATTTTTAAGAATTTCTGATAGTGCATATATGTTTTTAAGATAAAAAATATTTCGAGTATGACTTTCTGCAATAATCATAACTTTTTTTGCTTCTGGGCAAATTTTTTCTATCGCAACTGATGCTGCCTGAATGGATAATGGTAAAAAAGTTTCACAAAGATTATTAAATCCTGCTGGGAAAAGGTTTGTATCAACTGGGGCAAGTTTGAATCCAGAATTTCTCAGATCGACAGATGCATAGAAAGGTGGTTGATATTTTTTCCATTGATTTCTAAACCAATGCTCGATATCACAGCTATGGTTAATAATATAGTTCTCTAGTTTAAGCAATTGAGAGCTAGGTTTAACTTTAAGGGTTGGAATCATTTGATTAGATCTTTTGACTGAGTATCAGCATGATAGCTACTTCTCACCATCGGGCCGCTTGAAACAGATGTGAATCCTAATTTTTCTGCTTCTTTTTTAAGATTAGTAAAATCAATTAATGGAACATACCTTTCAACAGGAAGGTGATATGGGGTAGGTTGTAAATATTGACCTAGTGTCAACATATCTACGCCATGATTCCTTAAGTCCTTAATAACTTCTAATATTTCCTCATTTGTTTCTCCCAAGCCAAGCATTAATCCAGACTTAGTTGGAATTAAAGGCATTTGTTTTTTAAAGTCTTTTAAAAGTGAAAGAGAATGTTCATAGCGAGCCCCTGGTCTTGCTCGTTTATAAAGTCTGGGAATAGTTTCAAGGTTATGATTAAAAATATTAGGTGGATGCTTACAAAGTATTTCTAATGCTTTTTTTATCTTACCTTTTCCTCGAAAGTCAGGAACTAGAATCTCAATTTTAATATTTTCGTTACTTTTACGAATTTCTTTTATACACTCAGAGAAATGATTCGCTCCACCATCCACCATATCATCACGATCTACGCTAGTGATTACAACGTAGTTTAGTTCAAGTTTTGCAATTGTAAGAGCTAATTTAACAGGTTCATTTACATCTGGCTCAAGAGGAATTCCACTTGCAACATCACAAAAAGGACAGCGACGAGTACAAATTTCTCCTAAAATCATAAAAGTGGCAGTACCCTGGCTATAGCATTCTCCGATATTAGGGCAACTTGCTTCTTCGCATACGGTAACAAGTTGATTTTCTTTAAGAAGTTGACTCACTTTATGAAATTTATCACTGTTGGGTAGCTTCATTTTTATCCATGAAGGCTTTAGTAACTTATCTTTTTTAAAGAAATTTATTGGCAATCTTGCAGTTTTTTCTTTCCCAACCTCTTTAATTCTTATTATTTTGTTCATAGTGTAGGTTTAATTTTTTATTAATAATTAATGCAATTTCTTTTCCAGATTTTTCTAATGTGCTTTTAATATTGAAGTCCGATAATTGTGCCATTTTTAATCCACTAAAGCCACAAGGATCAATCATTGTAAATGGCTTAGTATCCATATCAACATTTAAACTTAAGCCATGGTAAGCATAATTTTTTTTTATTCTTAGACCAATAGAGCATATTTTTTTTTCATCTGTATAAACACCAGGCGCATCAATTTTTGAATATGAATTAATCTTATTTTTTTCTAAAAAATCAATAATAGAATTTTCGAGAAGTGATACTAATTGCCTGATTGTTATATTATTTTTTTTTATATTAATTAGTGTATAAATAATAAGTTGCCCTGGTCCATGATAGGTAATTTTTCCGCCTCTATCCACAAACAAGTGGGTAATATTTGTTTTTGGGATTACAGATTTATTTTTATTTACTCCTGTGGTAAAAATTGGTAGATGCTCAGTAATCCATAATTCATCTTCCTCTGGATTAGAAGCTATAAAGTCTTTCATTTCCCCCCAAGTCTTTTTGTAGTCTGTAAGCCCAAGATTTTTGACGACAATATCCATGTCAGCTATAGAACAAATTTAGTCATTGGATGCGCAGATAGGTCTTTATAAATTAAATCTAATTGTTGTTTTGAGGTGACATAAATAGTACAGGTTAAACTGATAAACTTACCTTCACTACTCATTTTTGATTCAATTTTTTTGTCAATAAAGTTATGGATATGCTCTTTTATTAATGCAGTGATAATTTGGATGAAATCTTGATGCGCTACTCCGATAATCTTAATCGGAAAATGACATGGAAATTCAATGAGTGATTCTGATAGATCTTCGGCCATACCTATTTATCCATGATAATAAAGTTGTTGAGGCTGAATTCCTCAGAAAGGGATTTAGAAATGTCGTCAGCCTTATTTCTGGAAGTGTAAGGCCCAATCATTACAGAATATAGGGAGCCTTTTTTAATTATTTTATTTGTTATCTTTTTAATCTTATTTTTTGTAATTCGATTAAGTAGTTTTACCGCATTACCTTGGTCGGAAAATGCGCCTACCTGAATATAAAAAGCATTTAGGCTTTTATATGAGGCAGAATTAGCGAGGGGGCTAATAACCTCAACTTTTACTAACTCACTTCCTTTTTCAATAATTTCAAGGCGATGGGCAGCTGCATAAGATAGATCAATAATTCGATTTTTTATAAAAGGACCGCGATCATTAATTCTGACTATCACTGATTTTTGGTTGATTAGATTTGTAACTTTCACGAAGCATGGAAGGGGTAGGGTTTTATGTGCCCCAGTCATTTGATACATGTCATAAACTTCTCCGATGGAGGTTTTATTACCATGATATTTTTTTCCGTACCATGAAGCATAACCAGTTTCGTTATAGGGCTCTAGTTTTGTCATGGGAGTATATTTCTTTTTAAAGACTAAATAGGGGCGATTAGCTGTCCTACTTAAAATTTCTTTTTTAGGGACTGCATTTGGTATTTTATCTAAATCCTTAGGGATATTTTTATCTGGACCATCGTCTAGGTAGTAAGCCCCAGTATTTTCTGTTGATTCTTTCGGTCTTTCGAGTAGAACCGATTGGCAACCTATTAAAAAAAAAATGTAAATAATGGGTAATAGTTTTAGCATTAGTTTGCAATTAAGGTTTTATTTAAATAAAGATTCATTATCATACCAATACTAATTAATGATACAACCATTGAAGTGCCCCCGTAGCTAAAGAATGGTAATGGGACACCCACTATTGGAAATAAGCCAGAGATCATAGCTATATTGACAATAAAACCAGTGAATAAAGAAACTGTAAGTCCAGCCGATAATAATCTTGAAAAATTATCCTGCATTTTTGAGGTCATCCACATGCAACGATAAAACATAAATATATATATAGCTATAATGGCTAATACTCCGAAAAATCCGAATTCTTCACTAAATACTGAAAAAACAAAGTCTGTTGTAGTTTCAGGAAGAAAGTCTAGGCTTGTTTGCGTTCCATTCAACCAACCTCTTCCAAAAATTCCTCCAGAGCCTACCGCAATAATTGATTGGATGGATTGATATCCTGAACCATATGGGTCAGAAAGAGGGTCTATTAAACTTAGTATTCTTTGTTTCTGGTAATCAAGTAGTGAGTTCCAAAGAAATGGGGAAAAGAGAAGAAGCCCAAAAAAACTTGTTATGAGAAATTTTGTTGGTAGGCCTGCTAAAAATATTATAATTAACCCCCCCCACAAAAGAAGTAACGATGTTCCAAGATCAGGCTGGGTTAAAACAAGATAAAAAGGTAAAAAAATTAATAATCCAGCTACAAAATGTATCCTATAGTTAATTTTATAAGCATTTTTTTGATAAAACCATGCAAGCATAAGTGGAAGAGATATTTTAAGAATTTCTGATGGCTGTATATTAAAAAAACCAAGGCTAATCCATCTTTGAGCACCGTGACTTTCAATACCAAAAAAATTTACAAAAATTAATAGAACAATACTCATTAAATAGGCCCATGGGGCAAAAGCCAATATGACTCTTGTTTGCATATTACAAATTGAATAAAAAAATGTAACCCCAAGGATAATATTAATTATTTGAGACAGAGTATTTGTCATATCTAGTTGATTGGCGCTGGTTAGATTAATCAAGCCAATTATAAGAATGAGAATAAGTGACCCGAAAAGAGGGCGATCAATTTTTCGAAAAATATGATTCTGTAAAGAAGTTAGATTCATTAACGAGATTCGCTAGTAAAATAATGGTCAAATATTTTTCTTGCAATTGGGCCAGCAGTTGACCCGCCATGGCCCCCATTCTCCACAACTATAGCCACTGCAATTTTAGGATTTTCAGCTGGCGCATAAGCAATAAAAAGTGCATGGTCTCTAAGCTTTTCAGGAATTTTTTCTTCGTCGTATACCTCACCATCTTTTAGGCCAAAGACTTGCACAGTTCCTGTTTTTGCAGCTATTTTATACTTAATATTTTTTCCAATAAATGCAGCAGTTCCGCCATCTTCTGTAACCTTTTCCATACCTTCTTTGACCCATGCAATCGTTTTATTTGAAACTATTATAGGAGAACTGAGATTATCACTCTGTTTAAGCTGCTGGCTATTAAGCCTTATATGAGGAACAATAGATTTATTAGGAAATGCAATTTTACTAGTTGCTAATGCAAGTTGTATCGGAGTAACCTGTGTAAATCCTTGCCCAATACCCGTGATAGCAGTTTCTCCAGAATACCATTTTTTATTGTATTTTTCTTTTTTCCATTTAGCGTCAGCAAGGAGACCGGATTTTTCATTTGGTAAATCAATACCTGTTTTTTTACCAAACCCAAAATTTGATAGAGATTTATTAAGCTTTGGTATACCAAGTTCAATGGCTAACCCATAAAAAAAAGTATCACATGATACTGCTATAGCTTTAATAATGTCGACTTCTCCATGACCTCCTTTTTTCCAATCTTTAAAACGCCTTGAATTATTAATAGAAAAATATCCAGGATCCTCAATTTTAAAAGGTGGCATTCTTATTTTATTTTCTAGTGCAGCAATTGCAACAAAAGGCTTTAACGTGGAACCGGGAGGGTATAAACCATTTATTGCTCGGTCAAGCATAGGTTTGTCTTCTGACCTATTAAGTTTATTCCAGTTCTTGTGACTAATACCATCAATAAATAAACTCGGGTTATAAGTAGGCATACTGACATAAGCTAAAACCTCTCCATTGGCTGGATTCAAAGCTACAAGAGCCCCTTTTTTATTTTTAAATGCATCCTCAGCAATTTTTTGTATTTTTAAATCGATTGTTAGGTGAATATTATTTCCCTCTTTAGCAGGGTAAGTTTTTAAGGTTCGAAGAGTCTTGCCAATCGAATTAACTTCAATTTGTTCAAATCCAGACACTCCATGTAATTCTTTTTCAAATTGAAACTCAGCTCCAGCTTTGCCAATATGATCTGTACCAATGTAGTTTTTTTTCTGCCCTTTTTTTTCGAGAGCCATTAAATCTTTTTTACTAATCCTATTGATATAACCAAGAAAATGAACGCCTAAGGAGCCATTGGGATAATATCTTTTTAAATTTTCTTTTAGTTCTATTTTAGGAAATTGGTAGGAGTTTGTTACAAATTTTGCTAACTCTTTACTGGTAAGGTCACTTTTAATTGGAATTGAATTTGAAAATTGGTTATTATTAAGAATTCTTTTATATTTTTTAATATCTGAGGAATTAATTTTTACTACATTACTTAATCTGCTTATCAGCATACTTAAATCATTATTTCTCTCTGGAATTATTTCAAGGCTATAATTTAACTTATTGTCTGCAATAACTATATTATTTCGATCGAAAATTAACCCTCGTGCGGGCTTAATCGGAACAATTTTAATACTATTATCAAAAGCCTGAGTTGCATAATAATTATTTTGTAAAATTTGAATATAAAAAAAACGAAGAATAATAAGAAAAATAACTATCAGAAAAAAATACATAATTAAGTTCAATCGATTTCCAAGAATAAATTTTATATAGTATTTATCCATTAGCCTTAGATTCTATGTCTCGAAGCTTTAATTATCTGATTGTATAAAAGACATACTAGGCAGGTAACAATCCATTTTATTCCTAACAAATTTACATTTGTGGTTAGTTCGTAGCTTGATGATAAAATTAACAACATGATTAGCCCTATTGTAATTAATACGAGATTTTGGGAGAATTGCATTAGTGACGTTTGAAGAAGAAAATATTTATTTAATATAAAATTTACGAAATAAATTATAATTAATACTAATCCATATTGACCTATCAATTCACCTGCTAATAAATCAATTAATAAACCTAGTAAAAATAAAATATATATATTTATTTTCATTAAGCGGGTTGCTATTAAAGAGACAAATAGTGCTAAAAAATAATCTGGCATAATCCCATCTGTGCCAATTAAGGGAAAATTAATCCGTGATAATAATAAAGTAATTAAAAAAAGAATACAGAAAACTATAGCGTCACTTCTTTTATAAGTATTTTTTTTAATCATTTTTTATCTTGGAATACTCGCACTTGAGAGTAGGCCATAGGTGTTGTGAAAGGGGCAATTAATAAATGATTAAATTGATTATTAACCTGAGGGGTAATTTTAATTACTTGTCCTATTTTAATTCCTTTAGGATATAAGCTGTCAATGCCTGAAGTCATAAAGACGGAACCAATATTCACTTCTCTATGAGCAGGAAACATTGTGACCTCTAAATATTTGTCTCCATTACCTCTGATAATTATATTATCTGTACCTTTTTCAAAGATTGCCGGGACAATATATTTTTTTGATGTGATTGGATTAACTTCACTAAAAGATTTGCCAGAAAATATAATTTGCCCAATTAAGCCTAAGTTATTAATGACCGGTTGACCTATCTTGAGACCATCATTACGCCCTTTATTAATTAGAATGATTTCCCTGCCATTGTTGACTCTTGGTAGAACAATTTCTGCACCAATGGAATTAATATCGAGACTATTTGATATTTTCATTGATTTCCTCAATTGCTTATTTTCTGCCTGAATGAGAATGAGTCTTTGATTCTCAATAGACAACTCAATAATTTTATCTTCTAGTTCCTGATTTTTTTTAAATAGCTGAGATTTTGACTTAAATAAATCTGTTAATGATTCGCTAATATTTTTTGGTAAATTTAAAATGTAAATAATTGGAGTAACTAGAAAATTACTATTTTCTTTAATCTTGTTATGTATTCCTTTTCTATGGTCTAGCCCCATTAGGGTCAAAGAAATTAATAATAAAATAATAAAACCAAATATTGGGAATTGGACGTTGCTAAATAACCTAAGTTTTTTTTTTGTAGGTCTCACTTAGTCATATGAAAATGAATTTTTAAATGCATCTAGGGAGTCTAGGGTCATTCCACATCCTCTTACAACGCATGTTAACGGATCTTCTGCAACAATAACAGGGATACCAGTTTCTTCCATTAGAAGGCGGTCAAGGTTTTTTAACATTGCTCCTCCCCCAGTTAGTACCATAGCAGTTTCAGAAATATCCGCTGCAAGCTCAGGAGGAGTTTCTTCCAGAGCATGTTTAACTGCTCCAACAATTGCATTAAGAGGTTCATTTATTGCCTCTAATATTTCATTGCTACTTACCGTTATTTTTCTTGGTAGTCCCTCAGATAAATTTCTTCCGGTGATTTCCATCTCTAATAATTCCGCCATTGGAAATGCGCTACCAATTTTATGTTTAACTCTTTCAGCTGTTGGCTCTGAAATTAATGTCCCATAATTCCGTCGAAAATAATCAATAATAGCTTGGTCAATTTTATCCCCCCCAACTCTTGCTGAACCCGCATAAACAATACCTCCCAAAGAAATAACACCAACTTCTGTTGTTCCACCACCAATATCAACAACCATTGAGCCAGTGGCTTCATTAACAGGAAGTCCAGCACCTATAGCCGCTGCCATAGGCTCCTCAATAAGAAATACTTGTTTTGCCCCAGCTCTTTCAGCTGATTCCCTAATAGCTCGTCTTTCAACTTGGGTTGCACCATATGGGACACAAATTACTATTCTCGGGTTCGGAGTAAACCAATTTGAACTGTGAACCTCTTTAATAAAGTACTTAATCATATCTTCGGTTATATTAAAGTCAGCAATCACACCATCCTTCATTGGCCTAATTGCTTGAATATTTTGCGGTGATCGTCCCAACATCGTTTTAGCTTGTGCCCCTACAGCCAGCAATGTTCTTTTAGACTGAGGTCCGCCAGGACCATCTTCATATCTTATTGCAACAACAGACGGCTCATTAAGAACAATGCCTTGGCCTTTTAAATAAATCAGAGTATTAGCTGTACCTAAATCGATTGCTATATCATTATCTATAAATTTTTTAAGTGATAAATTAATTCTAGAAATCATTTTTACCTTTAATTTTCTATATTGTCATTGAAGTGTCGTTAGTAAACCAATGTATAATAACTGATTATTTAAATATTTTTACAAAAACTGGCGTTTTTATTATGACTATTAGTAAAAAAGACATAGAAAAAATTGCTCATCTTGCACGAATTAATATTTCTCAAGGTGAGACTGAAAAATTAGAAAAAAAACTTGATGGAATTATGTCATTAATTGATAAAATGCAATCTATTAATACTGACAATATTCAACCTATGTCTCATGCATTAGATATCTCTCAGCCATTAAGAAAAGATGAGGTTACAGAGTCTGACTTGAGAAAAAAAATATTGCCATTAGCTCCCGAAACTGAAAAATCCTTGTTTATTGTCCCTCAAGTCATTGAATAATATGCTTAATCTATCACTTCAATCCCTCTCATCACATTTGGAGAAAAAGACTTTCTCAAGCGTAGAATTGTCACAATTTTACTTGGAAAGAATTAAGCATCACAACCCTTCATTAAATGCATTTATTACTATTGATGAAGAAAAGAGTTTATTGATGGCTACAAAAGCTGATGAATTAATTGCTAGAGGACAAAAATTGCCTCTCACAGGTATTCCAATTGCACAGAAAGATATTTTTTGCTCACAAGGTTGGACTACTACTTGTGGATCAAAGATGCTTGAAAATTTTATTGCTCCTTATGATGCAATGGTAATTGAAAAATTCAATGAAGTCGGGGCGGTTAATATTGGCAAAACTAATATGGATGAATTTGCAATGGGCTCATCTAATGAGACTTCCTATTTTGGACCAGTAAAGAATCCTTGGAATTTAGGCCTTGTACCTGGTGGCAGTTCTGGGGGGAGTGCCGCTGCAATTGCTGCAAGACTTGCTCCAGCTGCAACCGGAACAGATACTGGTGGCTCTATAAGGCAGCCAGCATCATTATGTGGTTTTACTGGCTTGAAGCCTACGTATGGATTGGTGTCTCGTTATGGAATGATTGCTTTCGCATCAAGCCTAGATCAGGCGGGACCAATGGCTATTAGTGCCGAAGATTGTTCCTTAATGATGAATGTTATGACCGGCCATGATCAGAGAGATTCAACTAGCATTGAAAGAGATAAAGAAGATTATGGGGGAAAATTGAATAGTTCTATTAAGGGGCTAAAAATTGGAATTCCTAAAGAGTTCTTTGGGGAAGGTTTAGATTCTTCTGTGCAGACAGTTATTGATTCTGCAATAGACGAATATAAAAAACTTGGGGCAGAAATTATAGAAATTTCTCTGCCTAATAATCATCTTGCTATTCCAGTTTATTATGTAATTGCTCCAGCAGAGGCTTCAAGTAATCTATCGAGATATGATGGAGTGCGTTACGGCTATCGAACAAAAGAATACGATGATTTAATGGATATGTATTTTAAAACCAGACAGGAAGGTTTTGGTGAGGAAGTGAAACGTCGTATCCTCATTGGTACCTATGTTTTGAGTGCTGGTTACTATGATGCTTATTATTTGAAAGCACAAAAAATTAGACGATTAATTTCTGAAGATTTTATTGAAGCCTTTAAAAAGTGCGACATTATCATGGGGCCCTCTGCGCCATCTGTGGCATTTAAGGCGGGTGAAAAACAAGAAGATCCCTTAGCTATGTATATGCAAGATATCTATACTATTTCTACAAATCTTGCTGGGCTCCCAGCAATGAGTATACCTGCAGGCTTTGTTA
>Ga0209710_1000666_pt1 | contig 29929 bp, 54 predicted proteins | sample ArcticOcean_MG_C_5_FD_187436 | JGI IMG/M metagenome (GOLD analysis project Ga0209710, IMG submission 187436) | Marine microbial communities from western Arctic Ocean - ArcticOcean_MG_CB4_138 (SPAdes) (version 2) | ecosystem: Environmental > Aquatic > Marine > Oceanic | place: Arctic Ocean...
AATAGTTGATGTTGTATCAACAGTAGTTGTTGTGACAGTTTTGATACCTGTAGAGTCTTGTGAACTTTCTTCTACAATACTTTCAACTATAACTTCCTCTGTGCTAGGAGTACAAAGACCTATTGTTTCAGCAGTACACTCAGCTTTTAGACTAGAGTAAAAGCAAGAAAGCAATACCACTAATAATATATTTCTTAATATCATTATGCCTGTCCTCTTTAACTTCTTTTACTTCTTCTTCTTCTTTTAATTTTTCTACTTTAGCTAGAGATGCAAACACTTGGCTATCTTTTGGGACCATGTGAGGATTGTCTAACCAACCCTGCTTTGCATCTTCTCCAATAGCTCCCATGTATGGGCAAAAAGTTGATGACATCCACATTGCATCGAAGATTCTATAGTCAGCACACAATGTTGAAACAGCAGCTACTTTCATCTGCATACCATATAATTGCCTGCTGAGTTTAATCATCTCACAATTCGTGTCTTTGATTGTTATACCTGAACTAAATCCTAATACTTGAGTTTGTACACTTCCTGAATATCCACTAGTACAAACATCTGAATTATTCACTACTACACTTGGACTATTAGCTGTAGGTGGAGTTCCATTAGTTACAACAGTTGAACTTACTGTATTTGTTTCTGCTGCATTAGCATCTACAAAAGTAGCTGTTGCTCCAAATACAAATAATATAGTTAATAATAATTTCATTGACACACCAGATTGTTCATATCTTTTTGACAGAGAGTTCTATATTCTGGGTCTATTTGAAGTTTAATGCCTTTAATCTTGTAACTTAGTTCTAAGACTTCTTGTTTAATACTTAGTACATTCTGTGATTCTTCTAATAATACAACTTTAGTTTTAATAATTTCAAAGTCGGAATAAACCTTGCCCACTATAAAAACATTACCAATTAAAGCAGATAAGATAGTACCTACTGTAATTACAGTTTTTAAATTAAAATCAACTTGCATTAAATACTACCTTTATCTGTTTAAACATTTTTACTTATTATGAATCGTCTCTAGCTTTTCTGTTTTTATAGTCTGCTCTTGCTACTATTAGAGCAACAAAGTCTGCTTTTACAGATGGAATAGAATCTGTGAATGAATCATCATTCATTAATTTTTGTGTCCATTCTTGTTGAAATCTTTTCCAACAATTATTGACTTTACCATCTATAGCAGCTTGTAACCAAGCATCTATTCCTGCGTTGTCTGTATGATTATACAAACTATCTGATAATAAAGTTTGGTCTAAGTCTGTTAGTGTTATTGTTTTACTGTGGTTTGCCATTTTATTGTACCTCCTTTAAGGTTGATTATTTCGTCATTAACTTTCTAAAGCTGTAATCCTAGCTTCTAGTTCTTGAATTGTTTTAACTAATAAAGGTACAAGTTTGCTTTGGTCTATGCCTTGATATTTAGGAATAGTATTTCCATCAGCATCTAATGCATTTGTACCATCTATGTTTTTTTCTAATCCGTCTTTATCTCCATAAATAGCTTCAGGAACTACACTTGATACTTCATGTGCCAAAAAACCATCAACCAAAGTATTTGTTTCATCTGTTATAAAATTAAATCTTGCAGGTTTAAGTTGTTTTAATCTTGTGGTTGCGTCAAATGTGTAATCAACATTTTCTTTTAATCTGTAATCAGATGAAGTGTTGTATGCCGTGGCACTATTACCTGCAACAATATTTCCTATTGTACCATTACCATTTTTAAATCTAAAGTGTTCAGTATCATCATTACCACCATTGTTTTCACTTACGAATCCAATATGTGATATTCTACTAAATAGACTTGTCATTTTAGCAGAGTTTGTTGCACTTGTAGTACCAAGAAATATATCACCTGTAACACTAACATTATCTGCAACTGTTACTAATGAAGTTGTATGTCCTAATGTAATTGGCACACCTGATGTTTCGGTTGCAACCTTTAAAGTTCCTGTTTTGTTTGCAATTAAAGAGTTTGTACCATCATGATAAATTTCTAAATCATCGCCTGTACCAAATAATCCTTTCGCACTGTCGGCAAAAGATTGACTACTTCCTGTTAGTGTATTAAATTTATTTGCAGTAAAATTAAAATCGTCTGCTCCTGCAATCTTAACATCTATCTGGTCATCTGTACTTGCATGAAGACTTGTGTCACCATCTGCATCTAAGATTAATTCTGTGCCATTCATATCTACATTAGAACCAGTTTGAACTTCAAACTTATTAGCCTTAAAAGCAAAGTCATCTGCTCCTGCAATCTTAACATCTATCTGGTCATCTGTACTTGCATGAAGACTTGTGTCACCATCTGCATCTAATATTAACTCTGAACCATTAAGGTCAGAACCTAGAGGTCCTCCGACTGCACCAGATATTTCTACAATAAAGATTGCTGCTCCACTTGCAGGTGCTGTAGTAAATGTAATTGCTGTGCCACCTGTAGATAAAGTATAATCTGTTCCTGGTTTTTGTAATACACCATCGTGAGATACTAATAATTGTGCGGGTGAACCTACTTGTGTACCTAGAGCAAAAGCTGTATTAGAACCATTGTAGGTATTACTACTTGTATCTAAGGTAGTAAATGTTCCATTTTTAATTGATTGTCCTATGTATGCCATGTTTACTCCTTACTGTTTGCGTCTTTCACTGCTTTAATGTGTTTAAACCATTCTCCAGTTTTATCACCTTTGTCAGCAGCCATATCGTGATATAACAAATCTAGTTGTTCTTTTATTTCTGCATAAGCTGCGGCTCTTGCTCTTGCATATGCAAGTCCATCGTAAGTAGTTTGTAAAGCAGCTTTTTCTGTACTAACCTCTGCCCAAGTATAAGGTTGAGTATCTGAAAATATAGATGTGTTATTTGAATCATCTACGCCTGATACAAATTTTACTTGTGAGTTATATTGTGATTCTGTAGTTGGATTACCTTTTATTACAAACTCATGGCTATTGCCACCCTTTTTGTTTAATGAGAGTATTGCTTTTCCTATATCTATTGTCATGCCAATACCTCTATAGCTATAATAGATGCGGAACCTACTGGTCTAAATTGACTTGATGCATTTGCTGTATTAGCTTGTGTCTTGTATGTAATTTCACTAGTAGTGCTTGGTGAGTCTAATTTTTGTATATGACAACCAAACCCCACATTACCACCAGGGTTATCATAACCAACATGATGATTACCAATAGCTGTTGAGTCTCTTAACATTTGAATCTTACCTAAATTATTATCTGCTCCATCTTGTGTATATGCAAAGTCAATCATTAAAAGTATTTTACTTGAAGTAGCTGTTGGTGTAATTGCTACATTTAAATCTATATCTGAAAAAGAAGTAGATGAAATAGCTGTTGTATCTATTGAAGTACTTTCAACTACCTGACCTATTTTTCCAAATCCAGATGCTTTGGCTATTGTGACTGCACTATCAGCAATATGTGCTGTATCTATCGAACCATTAGTAAAATGTTCTGAATTAATGGCATCATCAACAATTTTTGCACCTGTAATAGCATCTGCTGCTATATCTGCAGTAGCTATTGTTGCGTCTGTAATTCCGCCTGTGGGTATTGTTGTTTTACTCATTTATCTCTCCTATCCTTTACTGTTTGCGTCTTTCACTGCTTTAATATGTGTGTACCAAGAACCTGTCTTATCTAATTTACCATCATCAATATCGTGATATAATTTATCTAATTGTTGTTGCCAATCTAAGTATTCTGTTTGTCTTTTATTTAAAACATTTGTTAAAGTATTTGCTGTATTACCTGCAGATTCATATGATGCTATTTGAGAATCAGTTGGTTTAGTAACTCCTGAAACATTCCAAGTTTTAATATAAGGACCTGCTCCATCATCTTGTAATTCAATATTATCTTTTTCATTGTCCCAAGTTTTAGAGTTTGCTATTAAGTATAATTTTATTTTTGTTTTATAATGAGCCATTTTATATTCCTACCAATTTAAATCCACCAAATTCAGTATATGCTGTACCTGATTTTACATTTGCTGCGTTATCACTAGTATTATTTTGTTGTAAAGTATAAGCCTCTACATAGTCATCTGCATCTAAATCTACTATTGCAGTAGCATTTGCACTAATTATACTTTGTAAACTGCTAACTGCAACATGATTACCAACATCAGCAACAGCAGAACCATTTTTGTATATTTTAGCATAAAAACCTGCTTGGTCTGTTAAACTACCTGCACTTGTATTATGTTCCTGATAACCAACTCTTACATATATAAAGTATTTTCCTGCAATTGTTGGTGTAAATCTATAGTTTGTGCCGTGGTCATATTTTCCATCTGAATCAAAATCTTCTGTTGCAAAAGCAAGTTTCGTTGCTGTTGCGTTGGCTATACTTTGGTCAGAAGATAGACTAGCTTGAAAAGAAGGAGTTGATTGAAAAAACTGTGCGTCTATTTTTTTTATAGTACCTGCGTCAGATATTAAAAATTCATCGGTTGTTGCGGGTATTGCAGTTAAAGCTGTTTTACCACTAACTATTGTATCGTTTAATCCGCTTGGTCCTATTGTACTAATTGCCATTGTATATTATCTCCTTTAAGGTTGATTGTTTCATCATGCTAATAATTGCATAGCAAAAAAAGATTCTACTCTTAAATCTGCTTGTGCCGTTCCTCCGCCTTGATACCATCTAATAATACAAGTGTCAGAAGCATCCATATCTACAACCATTGATTGCGAATGACCTAAACTAGTTGGGTCAGCATCATATTGATTACCAGAATCTAGTTTTGTATATTCTCTGTTTGAAGTTTTAATTTGAGTTTGCCAATAAGTAGCATCAGCATCTAAAGCATCAAAATTTAAAGCTGTAGTAACTAAATACTTACCTGTTACGGGAGCAGTAAAAGTGCTATTCGAAGTATTATAATCTGCATTTGTATCAGAAATTTCAGTTGCAAAAAGTAATGTTACAAAAGCATCAATAGCTAAATTTTCTTGTGCACTAGCTGTCTTTGCTTGAAAGCCTGATTGTTTTGGTAGAGTAACATGACCTGCGGCATCTGATATTATATGTGCTGTTGTTCCTAAAGCACTACCTAATCCTATTTTAATACTGTCATCTGTATCATCAAGACCAATGTGGTAATCTTGTGCATTACCATCAAAAACTATTTTCGTATCTTCTGCTCCTGCATCACCTATTGTAAGTGTAGGAGTTGTACCTCCCATGGTAATACCACCATTAAATGTTCTAGCACCAGATATTGTTTGTGCATCTGATTTATAAGTTGCAGGTACTTCAATAGTTCCTACAGCTTTTGCTTGATGCACTACATAAATATTATTTGTTCCACTAGGAGGTGCTGAAGTAAATGTCATTGTAGTCCCTGATAATGCATAAGCACTATTAGGGTCTTGTCTTACATTTTCAATAAAGACTTCTATATCTAAAACTGAACTAGGTGCAATATCTAATGTAAATTCAGTTTCACTGCCATCACCATTAAACCTTTTACCTATAAGAGATTGAAAAGTATTATTGGTATCTATCGGTGTACCAAGATATCCCATTCTATGTAATCTCCATTATTGATAAAATTATGTCTGCTGCAGCTGAAGCTGTTAGTGAGAGAGCATCAGTTGCTTCCATTACAACTTTATTCCCTGCTAACAATTCCAAAGTTCCACCAACTGGAACGGGTGCATTGGTTACTAATTCAACTGTTTGATTAGCCTCATTATTTGCTCCTGCTCTGTTGGAAGTATTTGAAGCTAAGCTAACTGTTACAGTAATTTGACTAGTTGTTGTGTTACCTATCATAATACCAAGAAGTACTGTTGTTGTACTACCTGCTACTGTATAAATAACGTCAGCACTAGTTACACCTGCTTTAGTTATTGTTTTAAACGTATTTGCCATTTATCCTCCTGTTATCCTAACGCTATTGCTAATGCTGTAGGGTCTTCTAAATTAGCTGCCATTAAAGTTACTACTCTAGATAATGCGGCTTTTCTATTTGTACCACCTGCACCATCATCCACTACAATTAAATCAGATGTAGTTAAATCTGCTCCAATATCTGTACCACCATCAATATCAACTGCTGTTAAACTTACTTTGTTAGCTGTTGCTATTGTTGCTAATTTTGTATCTACTATTGCTGCCCCTGATGCTACACTTGCATTGACTACAGCATCTGCTGCTAATTCGTCTGCTCCTACTGCATCATCTGCTAACATTGAATTAACAATAGTTCCTGCACCTATTACAAAATCTAAAGTGTTGTCAGCATCGTCATAAGTTACTGCAATACCTGTCTCGGTATTAGAAGCAACCATTGCTCCAACTGTATCTGAAATAACTTCTGATAAATCTATATTAGCTGTACCATCAAATGATACTCCATGAATTGTTCTAGCAGTTGCTAAAGCTGTTGCTGTTGCTGCTAATCCTACTGCTATATTTGCAGAGCCATCAAAACTTGTTCCACCTATTGTTCTTGCTGTTTCTAATATTGTAGCTGTAGCGGCATTACCTGTAGTATCTTGATTAAGAGTACCAACTGTAAAATCTAAAGTGTTATCTGCATCATCATAAGCTACTGTAATACCTGATTCAGTATTAGAAGTAACCATAGTTCCAACTGTGTCTGAAATTGTTTCTGCTAATGTAATTCCTGCTATTGTTAATGCATCTGTTTCAAGAGTACCATTAACATCAATATCGCCCTCTAAGTCTATATTACCACCAACAACTACGTTTCCTGTTGTAGTAATAGCGTCTATATAAGCATTCTTGTAATATAGAGAGCTTGTTCCTAAATCTATATCTGAATCTGTTACAGGTGAAACCGCACCATCTTTAATTGTAATTTGGTCTGTGCCTGAAACTTTAATATCTATTTGGTCATCTGTGTCTGCAGTTATTGATGTATCTGCGTTAGCATCTAAGATAAGCTCTTTACCATTCATATCAATAAATGGTGTTTCAAGCATATTGTGAATTTCGTCACTGCCGTCAATATATAAAATTGTTTTTGTACCTGTTGGAATAGTTACTGTTGCTGCACCACTCCCCGCTGTACAAACTACAGAATCATTTGAACCATTATTAATATAAAATGTTTTTTGTTTATTTGGAAATGTGACTGTTCTTGATGTGCCAGGTGAGCCAGTAAATTTTATTATTGCGTGTCTACCATTATTATCTGCAGTTCCATCACTAAAAGCTAATGTAACATTACCTGAGGCAACACTTACTTCTACATATCCACCAATAGCATCATCAAGTAAATCAATAAGTGACTCATTTAAGACATCACCCCATGTACCTGTATTTTCTCCATCAGTTTGTTTTACTAATCCTAATTGTGTATAGTTAGACATTGTTTTCCTTTAATTTGCCGTTCCTGTTGTCCATGTTTCTGTTCCCCCAGATGTTGTATTTATTAAAGACCATAATTTAACTGTACCGTCTGAAGCGGTTCCAGCAATTCCAGTTATACTATTTACTGATGCAGTACCAGTTATATTTTCTGCTAAGTTAGCAATACTCAATCTAAAATTATTAAGTCCCACTTGGTCAATTTGTGCACTTCCAGAAGCAACTTCATTTCCTAAAACAGCATTAGCTGCAATACCATCTTCTGAAAATACCGCACCATCATTCCAGCCATTATCTCCGTATGCACTGTTGTTATAACCAAAAGTACCCGAACCCATTAACTAATCCTAATTAAAGCCGTGTTGTATGCCGCAGTTGGAAATTGTACTTGAAATGTTCCATTTGAAGATGAAAAATCAGAACCAAAGTCTAATACTGCTATTGCAGCATTTGATTTACTGTTGTTATAAATTAAAGCACCTCTTGCAGTTATTGTTGCTGATGTAAAACTTGGGTCTGCCGCATCAAAAAAAGCAACATTATTTGTTGCATCTAATGATACTGCTTGACTTGCTAGTGTTGCTCCACCAGCCGTGTAACCAGTTCCACTTACTTCCTGTGTGGTAATGTAAGCTGATGTAGTTTTTCCTAAAGCTGCACTGGATGTGTACAGAGCTATTTTTAAAGTATCTCCACCATCTCCTAAATTATGTGCACCATCTAGACAGTCTTGTAAAAAAACGTCTGTTAATGTTTGTGTTATCGCCATTAATATCTCCTATGTATTCATTGGTTTTAAATAATTTTCTCCCATCGTATTAGATGGAGAGGTTAAATCGTCTCTTCTTCTTCTTCTAGCTTGATTATTAACTGATTGTACAGCTTCTTTATACCTTATTGTATATATAGCATAATCTTCTCTATTTTTAGTAAAGGAAGACGCTTCCATTAAACAAGCATATAATAATAAATCTTGTGCGTTTTCTGTAAGCCAATTAGTTGCATTTGAACTAGATAATTCTGCTAATCTTCTAGAGTATGTCATTTCTATTGTAAAATTAGAGCTTGGTGTAGGTGCAACCAATAATGCAGTATCATTATAGTTTGCCCAATATTTTGGTGAGCCAGTCAATGTTGATGTTGACCAATAGTCATAAATAAACTCATCAGTTCTTTCTTCTAAAAATATTCTTTTACTATCTGAATTTAAAAATAAAAAATGAAAAATAATTTTTGCATCTAATGGTTTACTAACAAATCTATCTCCAGAATTAAATGAAGATGTTGCTGATTCGTGAAATGCGTATGGGTCAATATCCCTAGATATTCTTTGTTCTGATAAACTAATAAAAGTATCAGTTTCATTTGAAAACTCTAGTCCGTCATTCTCCATCCAATCCTTAATGTCTTGGGTAAGAGTGGTGTATGTCATTGTTGCCATATTATCTCCTATGCCACATCATCTATTAAAGCTGCTACAATAAGATTTGCAGTTGCGTCTCCAGCATCACCAATATCTGATGATATAGCGTGTATATTACCAACAGTTGTATTTGGTAATCTGCCAAACCATGACTGTAGAGGACCAATAAAAACACCATCTACTAAATCATTAGCCGCAGCTCCACCATCAAAACATATGTAGATACCATCTGCACTGCTAGTATTTTTAATAAATAAAAATTTTACTTTATCACTTGTTGTAATTGCTGTTGGTGCAGTATCATCATCAATTGGAGTATAATCTAAGAAATGACCAGCAATTAAATCTGTGCTTGTTGCTGTACAGGCTGTTAGTTTATAATACCATTTATCATTAACGTCATCTGGTGTTACGGTCATATTACCACTAATAGTTTTAGCTATTTCATCTGGTAACAGAGTTGCCGTCAATGTTATACTTGCATCATTAGCCATTATTTTTTACCTTCTTTAATTAATCTTTCATTTCTCTTTTCGTATTTTTGAATTTCTTCCTGAGATGGATTTCTAATAAACCCTTTATTTGGGTTATAAATAATTGTTTTTTTAACAGGTTTTGCTATTGCGTCTGCCATATTATCCTTTTCTAATATTAAATTCTAAACCCTTTACAGGTACAACAACATTTCTAGTCTTTTTTGAAGTCAAAATGTTTCCAGAGGTGTCCTTTATATCTATGGTTCCCGTAATGGGTAAGTTCTGAACCAATGTCTGCGTAGATTGTTCCTCCGATTTTTTGCCATCTTCTTGAGAAAGCGTAGTCTTCTGATAAATATCTTCCATCCTCATCCTTCATTGTATCAAAAAATAAATAAGTATTTTTTGAGTTAAATTCTTTACCATTAAGTATTTGGTCTGTTTTGTAATATAAATCTGGATACTTATCTACCATTTTTTCTAAACATTTTCTTTGTATTAAAAGAAAACCTGTAGCGGCATCCAAAACTTCTACAAAACCTTTATCAATATTAATTTTTTGTCTATCTTTAAAATTTAAAACATAAGGATGACATAAATTTTGCCAATCTTTTTTTTGTTCAATGAGCTTAGGAATTAAATCCCAACTAAACATTTTCATTGGATAGGGAGCACAAATAACTTCCTTATCATAATCTAAATATCTTGTTATGCTTTCTGCTGGAAAGCCAATATCCGCATCAACAAATAATAAGTGTGTTGCATTTTTATCATCAAGAAAATTTGCTACTAAAGTATTTCTGGCTCTAGTTATTAAAGATTCTTGTGCAAGAGTTTGTATTCTTAACGATATATTTTGTTCATTACAATATTTTTGTAATTCTAAAACACTATGAAAATAATCTTCTGATAACCATCCCCCATAGCAGGGTGTTGCTAAAAATATATTTGCTCTAGCTGACAATAATATTTTCTGCTCCTAAATTAACTGATAGAGTTAATGCTGTAATGAGTGGAGTTGCATTTGCACTTGTAAAAGTGCCTACAATTTTTACATCATTATTAGTTACACCTAGAGATGCCATTAAACTATTTACAGAACCATTAGATATTTGGTCAGTAGGAAGTAATTTTGTTGGAATTCTTGGATTTTTTAATGCTTGTGCATCCGCTTTATGTTTAACTGGTTCTAATTGTGGATGTTTTTCTTCAAATTCAGATTTATGGACTAGAGAACCATTCCACTCTTTAACCATTTCGTTATAACGAAAAGCTAATCCGCTTCTATCTGATATGGCTTTTGCAAATTTTCCTTTAACAAAAACCATTAAGAATTGTACCTCAAGTCTGGTCTAATTATCAAGTCTACTTTTTCCCTATTGTCTTCTGTTGCTCTTTTAAATTCTTCTTCATAAAGCATTTTTAATTCTTGTCTTCTTTGTATCTCAATTTGTGGTCTTTTTAAAGATAAATAATAAGCTAATCCACTAATAGCACAAGGAAGAAACCTATCTGGCACAGCAACATTTTCTGTTGAGGAAGTAATGTCTTCTATTTTTTTTCTTTGAGAATATTTAAAAATATCACTTGAGTTACTTGGGGTAGGATATAAAAATAAAACAGGGGTTAATTGTTTATCTAAAAAAAATTGAGAGGGTCTACCTGTATCGTTTTTATTAGGTATTTTTAAATAATCGTCTCTGCTAATTCTTTCTAATTCCATATCTGTAGTACTAGAATCTGAATTAGTAACTTGAATAACAGCATCCTCAATATCAATAATACTACTAGTAAGAGTATAGCTAGTTGTGTTAGCTACTAGTGCTTGAGATTCACTTGATACTGTCCATAATTGAACATTTCTATTTGTCCAATCTTGTAACATAAGATTAAGAGACCTTCTTCCTTGAGATGCTTCTTTTCCTGTTTGTGGTTCCCCACCAATTCTAGAAAAAGCCTCTTCAATAATCTCATCAACTTCAAGCGTAAATGTTCTTGTGCCTGATGTAGCCATTTAACCTCCTCGATATCATTTTTAGTTATAGTACGCTACTACAAAGTCGCAGTTAGTTACGTCAGCGTAAGCTGCTGTTTCAAATCTTACACCATCTCCATCAAAGTTCATAGTCAGAGGTTCATTCGCTGCTGTACCCCATTTTAAATGAATTTTAATTACGCCAGCTGCAGAAGTATTATCATAAATTTTTACTTCACCATCTGCCGCACTTGATTGACATTGAATTGATTTAATTCTTATCGGACCAAGGTCGGTACTACTACCACCTATAGAGCCTTGTAGCCTACCGTCTGCCGCTAGTGCTATGCTTGCTTTTACATCACTCATATTATCTCCTATTAATAATGTGGGGGATTTTATCTCCCCCACTTAATTAGTTATTATTAGCCATTAGCTTTGTCTACTGCCATTCCAGTTATTCTAATCCATAATTTTCCTGCTGTGTAAGCCGCATCAGTTGCTGCTCCTGCAGTTAAAAATATAAACTTCTTCGCTGCCGCTAAATCAGCACCTGCGTCAGCAGTTGAATAGAAACCTAAAGTTAAGTCACCATTGTTAAGTAAGTTTGTTCCACTAGTTAAACCTACGTCTTCTGCAGTTGTAGATGTAGCTGAACAATCTAAGTTAATATCTGGGTCTCCACCTGTAGGTACTTCTGTACATCCAAACTCCACTAACATTGGAACTCCGTTTACTGAGTGGTCAATTTCTGCAATGTAGCAACTTGCTGCTGCTGCAGTACCAATTGCGTCACCTGCTGCTCCACCTGAAGATGCTCCACCATGTAAGTCAATTAAAATATTAGTAGTGATAGTACCACCAACTTTATTTACAAAAGTGTTAATTGCGTCATCAGGAAATCCTGCTCCGTGTGCCTTTGGTGTAATGTTAAAAATTGTTGCTGCGGTACCTAAACTTGCGTTGTTAGCTCCTACAGTTGTTCCTGATTCAACAATATTATCTGTTCCACTTGTTGCAGAAGTTTGAATATTAAATGATGATTCAGAAATAGCACCAGTTGTGCTGTTTTTTGTTACTTGTTGAAAGCCATTTTCTGACCTTACTTTTCCGTTAAATGTTGTGTTAGCCATTTTTTCTCCTTGCCGTATAGGGCATTATAAAACAGTCTCTATACCGTCTATATATTAGTCTGTTTTATTATTAATAAATAAGAAAAGGGGGATGTATTATCCCCCCTTAATTGTAATTTATGCACCAGGTGAACCGAAGACGCATCTCCAGTCAGACCAACCGAAAGAATATCTTTCAGATGCCTTAAATCGCATATTTCCTGTTTCAAAGTCTGGTTCCATTGAAGTCTTTAGTGGTCTTCTTTGGAACATTTTTAGACCTGTGTTATTCATGTCTGTTAAGATAAAGAACGCATCATTATCAGTTAAATAGTGATTAACTGAGTATCCGCCTGGAAGTAATCCCATGCTCTTTGTTGCGTTAATATCATTATCAGCAGTACCAACTCTTAATTCACTCTTCAGAATTCTCTGAGCGGTAAACGCTAAGTCTTTAGGTATAATCATCTTACGAGCTTGTACAGCTGCAGGAATGTTTCTGTCATCCACAAATCCACCAATCGCAATGATTGCTGTTTCTAGTGAAGTTTCAGAAAGGTCTGCTGCTGTAGCTAGTTCATTTGATAAGCTACCTGCTTCTAGTGAAGGATGGTCAGTAGCACAAAGCTCCGTACCATCACCACCAACATAAGAACTACTAAATGCATTATTTAATACATTAGCTGCTTTTACTTGTTTGGTGTAAGCCATTGAACGTGCTAGTGCAGATGTGTATCTCTTAGATAAAGTATCATAAAGATTATCCTCTACAGCTTCCTCAGTAATTGAGAAGGCTAAAGCGATAGTCTCGTGTACGTATCTAGCTGTCCACTGTTCTGCAGCATTGTCATATTCAACTGATGCTCCCTCGCCTTTTGTTGGTGCTGCACCAAAGCCAGTAAGTAGAGTTTCCTCTTCAAAGGCTCTGTCAGAATTTTCCTCTTGAAAAATTTCTGCGTGTTCACGCTCCCAACGCTTATACTCCAAGCCAAATAAGGCGTGAAGACCTGGTTCCAACTCTTTAGCGAGTTGACTTCTATTTATTGCCATTTTTTATGTCTCCTATACCTTATTATACGCCTGCAGTTCCATCAGCATCTACGTGTTGGTTCAATTCATGTTCATAAATTGTAGCCTCTAAGATACCATTGGTTCCATAAGCATTATTTGGTGCATTGTATAATCCAAGAATACGTAAATTCGCAGTTCCTGTTCCTGTTGTACCGCTAACTTCCATAGCTGATTGACCTGTTGAGGTGCTACCTGCTGTGGCAACGATATCTGCCATATTTCCAATATCTGTAAAGTCAGCAGAACCTGCTGATTGTACTGCATAAACGATATTTGGGTCGTCATAAATGTAAGCTGTTACATCAACAGTACCTTGTGTTGTTGCACTTGCTGTCCATTGTCTACTGAAGACTTGTTCGCCAGACGAATTAGGGTAGCTGCATCCTGCAAAAACTCCTAATAATCTATTACCAGCTGCCGCTACTGCCACATATCCAGAACTCAGTAATTTTACTGCGTCTCCTGTAAATATAGCTGTGTTGTAGCCACTTGGTATTTTATATTCGTTTGGTCGAATAGTTCCTCCAGCAATATGCCTTACGGGTTTTAATCCGTTTGGTGCATCTGTATTTGCCATTGTTATTCTCCTATATATTTAAGTTATAAAACCCAATATATAAACCTTTAGTCTGAGTCTTTCTTTTTACCTAAAGAAACAGAACTTTTACGATTTTGAGTAAGAGGCATTGATGGATGTTGCTCTTTTAAAATATCTGCATCAACTGCTTGAGTTTGCTGTCTGGTCTTACCTTCATAGTATTCCCTTTTAGCATCAAGCATTTCTTCATCTATTTTAGCAAGAACTAAATCTCCACTACCAATTACCCCAGCGTACTTTCCTGATTCATGTACTGGGACATCGAAATCTGGGTGCTCATCTTTTCTAACGAATTCATATCCCTCACGTCTTCGCTTGGATATGTTTCGAGCGTCATCCTCCCCACCCGTACTTACTCTTAACCATCTGTATTTAACGCCTGCAACATTTGGTTGTGGAGCATCTAAATAAGAGGGAGGTGTATATGTTACTTTTCGTTTCTGATGGGTTCTAGATGTTGACCCTTCAGACGTTTTTGTTACTTTATCAGTCATTTGCGTTCCTCACAAACTTCGCATATTCACTTGCTGGCACACCTAACTTTCGAGCCATTGCGAGTTGGCTTAACGAAAGTGTCACTTTTTTTTTAGATGCGGATGTTGCACGAGATACACTCGCTACTACTTGCTTCGGTTTAGAACTTTTTTCTTTTAAATCTGAAAAAGATTGTCCTAACCGCAAGTCTAATTCTGAATAATATTCTTCAGAAGAAGGGTTATATCCCTCCATTTTTAACTGAGCATCAATTGCGTAAGCAGCTCCAGTCCTAGCAGCATCTTGACCAAACCAATTATTAGTTTGTGCCCATTGAAGTGCTCTTGGGTCTGGCTGTTGTACTTGAGGCTGTTGTTGAACAGTTTGTTGAACATTATTATTATAAGTAGGCTGGATAGTTTTTTCTTCCGTCTTCTTTTTAAATAAATGTTTTTGCTGTTCTAGCGTTTTTAATTCAACTTTTGCATCAGCGATAGATTCTGCTGCTTCTAATAATTTATCAGAATCACCTGATTCATACGCACTTTTGTGTGTACTACGGGCAGAATCTAATAATTTATTTGCGGCACTTAATCGAGTTTCGTATAGATTCTCTTGAAGATTATCGTAATCACTATTTAGCGTACTCTTTTTTTGAAGTTCATTTTTTAAAACTTCAATTTGATTAGCATACTGATTTCTTTCATCTTGAACAGAACTACGTTCTCTAACTAATTCGTCTATTCTTCTTTGAAGTCTTGATTTTTTTTTAGGAATAGGTTCTTCATCATCTTCGGATGTAGCTTCTATTTCTTGAGGTTCATCAACTTCATTTATTTCCTCTGTCGCTTCTTGAGGTTCTTCCTCAATAGCTTCTGTTGTTTCCGTTGGCTCTTCAGAATACTCCATATCATCTAATGCTTTTTCAACATTAAATGTTTTTAGTTTTTCCTCTTTGCCATCGTCTACAACTTGCATTGTCTTTTTAGACAACGTATCGTGTACTATTTGCATAGGTTTCTCCTAAGTATTGTAACGCTACCGAATGTAGCTATTGTAGAGTAAGTGGATTAAGTTATCTCACTTACATCTGGGACTGTTCCCAGAATTTCGTCATCGTTCATAATTCGGAGTTCCGCTTGACCAAATTTAAATTTGTGTCCAGCATACTTTCCAAACATAACGTAATCTCCTATTTTACACCATGGCTCAGACATATCTTCTCTATTATATGCGTCTGCACCTAAGTCTATAACCTTACCAATAGATGCTACTGCTCTATGGTCTTGAACTGAACTATCTGGTAAATAAATACCTTTATTAGTTTTATTAGATATATCTAATGTCTTAACTAAGATTCTGTGTCCAGTCGGCTTTGGATGTTTATTGCTTTTAAGTTCTACTTCTTCGAGTTTAAAGGTTGTACTATTCATCTTCTTCTATGTTCCTTGCTATGTCTCTTACCACTTCTTTTGCAACAAGTAATCCTTTGATTTGACCTACAGTCACCTCGTGTTTTTCTAAGATTATTTTACCGTCAGCAAAAGCATTTTTTCTTCCTTCGATTTCATTATCGATTTTATTTAAAATATGCTTGATAAGTTTTGTTTCCACAAGTTAGAATGTACCTTTAAAATATTTTTTTGCAATAGCTTTTGAATTACCTTTTGATTTATAATGCGAAGAGCCACTCTTATCTATAATAACTACTCCGCCATTTTTATAAGATTTCTTTTTAACTACTCCACCTTTATTCATTGTAGGAAAATCTTTATTTACAACATCGTAAGCTATTTTTCCTGCTCCTCCTGCTGTAGTAATTCCTGCACCTATTTTAAGTTTATTGCCTAATGACATTTTTTTTTGATTAGTCATTCTACTAGCCTCTTCTAAAGCCGCAGCAAGTTGTTCTTTTTTTTGTGCTAAATCCTTTTGATATTTTGCTGTTTTTTTGCTGTCTGTTATCCCAGCTTTATAATTTTTTTTTATTGTGTTTATTATTGCTGTTAGATAACCTACTTTTCCTGTTTTTGGTTTTTTTGGTAATGTTATTGAAGTTGCCATTTTAATTTCCTTTTTTATTTCCTTTTTTATTTTTATTTTTATTTTTATTCCCTACAAATTCTATGTCTATTTTAGGCATAAAACCTTTGTCTTCTTTTTTAAACATTTTCATTATTTCTTCACTTAATGATGTAACAGAGTCTACTCCAGAGTCTGTTACAGATTTTGCCAAATCGTACGTATCAGCAGCCTCTTGTTTCATTACTTCTGGGTCAGTTAAATACTGCATTGAAAAAGCTGGTATAGCTGCACTCAATACTCTTCCTGGATTTATTTTAGACATTATATTACCTTGAGGTGCTAAATTTGTATTAAACCCTGAATAGTTTTGTAAACCTCTTAAAAAAGGTTGTATTTTATCTCCAACTTTATTTAAAGTACTGATACCACTCTGTATAGTTCTTTGACCTAGTGGTGAATTTGCAGCTCTACCAGCCATACCTAATCCTGCTAGTCCAGCATAGTATAATCCAAGAGGAATCATTATTCTTTATCTTTTTTCATTTGTTCTTTGGCTATGTCGCTCATAGTTTTCTCTCTTGCAAGAGATTTGTTTGCTCTAGAGCGAAGTGCATCTCTTCTCTCATTTGATTCTATTGACTGTTGCTCTACCGCTATGTCAGATTCTGCTTTTGCTTTATCTAACTCTAGTCTAGCTATATCAATTTGTGCATCGGCAGCTTCTTTCTGCTCTTTCATTTCAAACTCACGATTTCTATCTGCGGCTCTCTGTTGTGAGTCTGCAACTTTTCTATCTGCCTCTTGCTTTTTAATTTGTAAATCTTGCATTGCAATTTGTACCCTAGGGTCTTGCTGTTGCTGCTGCTGCTGCTGTTGTTGCATTGCCTGCTGGTTTGCCTGTGACATCTGCATTGCTGCTTGTGCTTGTAGGGCAGCTACTTGATTTTCCATTTCTGGTGACATCTCTTCATACTTTTCATCTTGACCAGGATTTGCTCTATCGTATTCTGGTGCTGATGGTAACTGTGTTCCAGACATTGCGGATACCTGTTGTCTATATTTGTGTGCCATGTGTTCCTGAACGTGAGCCACTATACTTCCAGCTAACGCTTGAGCAACCTGCGGTGACTGAGGAGTCATTGTTGGGTCGTTTAGCATAGCTTGGTGAACTGCCATGTGTGCATCGTGGTCTTGACTTGCGAATGCCTTTACTGGTCTTCCGTAAAGTAAAGCGTAATTTTCTGTAGCTGGGTCTTTTCTTCCAGCACCCATCTCTGGTAATAATATTTCATCTATGTTCTTAACGTCTAAGGCTTGATATAATCTCCTGTACGCTTCCTTCATATCATGAATTTGAGGTGCAGCGGCTGCAGCTTGTAATTGAGTTTGTGCTAACAGAACTCTTTGTGCAGTAGAAAATATGTTTGGGTCTGATACTGGTAAGATATCAATTCTGTCATCAAAATCTTTTTTAAATATAAATCTGTTTCCGCCCTCTTGAGCATATGGATAATAAGAAGGTAAAAAATCTTTATTAATTCTAGTTAAAATTTTAAATTCTTCTTTTTGTGCTTTATGTAATCTCTTGTGAATAGAGGACATCACCTTAATGCCTTGCTCTAATAGAGCAATTGTAGTTCCAACAGGTGCATTTGAATTCATGTCACCAGCCTGTAAATCTGTTATGGCTGCTAGTCTTCTTCCTTCTTGAGTCATTGAGCCAAGTAAGGCGAATAGGGTCTGCGATGGTTCTTTAAATGGAAGAGGAACAATAGACTTTCTAATGTCGTCTCCGTATCCCTCTACATCTCTGAACTCACCAAAACCAACAGGGTGTTCGCCTTCTACCCTCATGCCTCTAGCTTTAAAACCACCAGGTAAGTTAGCGAACTGTCCTGCGTCAACCAAGGAGCGAAGTATGGTTGTAACTGATTTCTGTAAGTTTCCTAGTAAGTGGACATAGCCTAAACCATAGAATCCAAAACCAGGTAGAAATTTATAATGAACAAAATGTTGTAATCTTTTAAAGTCTGGGTCATCTTCTCTAAAGTTTTCTCTAATAGAAAGAATTTGTTTTGTTTCTTTGCATATAGTCACAATGTAGGGACAAGCAAAATCTTTTTCATATCCAGGAATTTCTAAATCAACGTGCATTTCAAGAAGGGTAAGTCTTCCATCTTTTTGATAACTCTTGGATGGTGAGATACCTTCAATCTCTTGAATTTTTTGTGTAATGTCGTTTGAGTCATCTTCCTCTGGAGTCATATCTATATCGATATCACTATAGAATCCGTTGCTTTGTTTTCTACTTAATTCATTTTGAGTTATACGAATGATATGTGTGTATCTTCCAGATGTTCTTAAATCAACAGTATTGTATGAAACAACAAAATCAGTAATAGGAATAAATTTAGATACGGGTCTCTTTAAGACTTCATCATAATAAACTTTTTTAAAGCAACTTCCTACTATCGGTAAATAGAAAAGCATTTGGTCAAAGTCATCAAAGTATTCTTCCATACTTTCTGTTACTTGATAATTTAAAAATTCTTTTACTCTGTTAGCTTGCTTAACAATCTCATCAGTTTTGTCTCCAATAATTTGTGTTTTAACAGGACCACCAGATGGAAATAATTCTTTAATAGCTTGTGATTGAAATTGTACTGCACCCTCAATCATCATTGGGTGGTGAGCCGAACAGGCTCCAGGAAAAGGATTCTGAGACTCTTCGATTTTTAATCCAAGGAGTTCCATTCCTTTTTTAATTGTTTCTTCATATTCTTTTCTTGAGTCAACATCCGCTTCAAAAGCCTCAAGCAATTCAGATGCAATTGTATCTAGTGTATCTTCATCTAAATCTTCTGCGAGGTTATCTGATATAGCAGTAGGCTCTTCTTCAATAGTGCCCTCTGCTATTATAGTAACTTCCTCATCCACAAGAGGATTAACTTCTTCAAACGGTGTTCTTGCCATTAAAATATTCCTTTAAATTTAGTACCTTTTATTGCAATACCATTTCTTCTTTTAGCCATAGTATTTTTAGATGATGATACCTTCTTTTTTTTTACTATACCACCATTTTTTTTGTTTACAGTATCTTTTTTGTTTACAAAGTTATTAATTTTATCAATACCTTTTACTATTAATCTACCAAAGGGAGAACCCATTTTATCTGGGTCTTTTTTTTTAAATTCTTGAGTTAATAAATAACCTACGTCTTCCATAGTAGGATTCTCATTACCATCTAATTTTAATTTATTTTTAGCATACTTAATGTTTGATGGATTACTAGTATAGTTTTCAAGCAGTAACTGTAATCTTTCTTTATCCATTAAAATATTCCTTTAAATTTTGTGCCTTTGATAGCTGCTCCGCTACCACGAGATTTTTTAGATTTAGTTTTCTTTGCTAAACCACCATCCTTCATTACTTGGACATTGTATCCTCTTTTGCCCAAGGTTGTTTTTCTGTCTGGATTATCTGGGTCTATATTATCTAAAGGATTTTTTTTTGAACCAAACGCTTCTCTATCAGCATCTTTTGCTTTTTCTCTAGCAATTTCATTTTTATTTATAGGTTTATTTGATTTTCCTTCTTCTAATACATTAATTTTTTTAGCACCTCTATTGGTTAAATTATTAAACATCTCTTTTGTTTTAGCAATTATAATTTTTCCGCTAGGTAGCATCATTCTAACTGCTTTAAAAACTGACATTAAAATACGCCTTTAAACTTAGTACCTTTGATAGCAATACCAGTACCACGGGGTTTTTTAGATTTAGATACGCTTCCGCCTTTTTTATATTTCATCATACCACCACCCATTTTTTTAACAGGTCCACCCTTGTTATATTTTTTTGCTTTTACAGAGTTCATTTTTTCTTGTACTGACTCTGGTAACATAGAGAAACCCTTCATTGCTTCTCCGCCATCTGCCATTTTAAGACCCATGTTTTTTTTACGAGCATTCATCATGCCACCCATGTTTTTTTTAACAGGTTTAGTTTTTTCTCTAAAATCTCTTATACCTGAAACGGTATCTTCTGCTAATGTTAGGGGACCAGTCGCACTTCCAAAAATTAAATCTTTAATATTTAAATCACCCTTTATGAGTTGGTCTAAACCTTCTTTAGCTCCACCATAAAGACCAGAACCTATAATATATTTTTTAATTAGACCCATTTTAGTTTTTGGTATTTTGTTATTTGTTTTATTTTTGTCAATCTTCTCTTGTAATTTTAATATTTTTTCTTCTTTACTATCAAATAGACCCATTATTTTTCTCCTTGTTCCTTCATGTGGTCAGACATCTCCTTGGCTCGATTGGGGGTCTGCTTTGCCCACTTTGAGTCAAGCATCTGAACTGACGCTTCTGTATAATTAGGTGGACTGCACTTGAGTGCCTCCCACATCATCTTAAATTTAGAGACACCATTCCCTCCTAGTTGAAATACCATCTCCGTTATTATATTTTGTGCTTCTTCATTTGCTTCTGTTTTCTCACACATATACGCTGCAGTGTCTACTGCGTGCTGTAAATCTTTTTTAAGTATTTCCTCGAGATACTCCTTATCGTATACCTTGCCGTCTTCCCAGTGGTCCTCAACACACAAGTGTCCGTACCCCACGGTTCTCTTGCCTAGGCTGTCTAAATACACCTGGTCACGAAAACCTTCGTGCCTCTTAACAGAATCTAATAGTGATTCATTCATTACCAATAACTTCCTTTCGGTCCTGATGGTTCTTCGTATGGTGCATCCTGATGATGACTGACCATCCATCCTTTTCTTAATCTGAGTAGTGCTTGAGATAGAGAATCCACTAAGTCGTCATGCTTAGTATTTGGAAACGCTGCACACTGAGAGACTACAGCCTCAGTTGCGTCTGTATCTGGTGCCCAAATTCTTCCAGCCTCAAATAGAGGAGTTATAGAGTGAACTCTAGCTAATTTATCTAATTTCTTAGGATTGAATGGAGTAATAGGTAATCCCGTTCTCATGAGCTCTTGCACGAGGGATAATCCACTTGCTTTAGCTTCTACTAGCACCAGGTCTGGCTGGTGTTCGTTATATAAACTTATTGCTGCATTCTTGAGTTCTGGAAATGTTAACCTCTCCCTAAATGAATCTAGGAGAATAAGATTGTATCCACCCTCACCGCTGAACACACCCCACGTTGTACACGCAGAGTAATCCGAAGTCTGACTAACTGTATAGGCTGTATCCCACGACTGTAATATATAATCACACTCTGGTAAATTTTCTTTCTTCCAGTACTTCCACCACCACCTCTTGATGACGTTTCCCTCTTCGATGGATGGGGTCTGATTGTAAAGCGAGGACCACTCACGGGTTCCCACTGTTTTTTTAATTTGTTCTAGTCTCTCTATAGGGTATGCATCTTTCCACAGGGGGTCGCCCTCCTTTAAGCCAAGCATCTTCGCTGCTCTCTCATTAAGGATAGCTGGAAATTCTACAATATCCCAACCCTCGTGTCCCGTCTCTTTGAGTATCCAGCCTGCGAGGTCATCCTCGTGCCATCTAGTCTGAATAACGATAACACTACCGCCAGGCATTAATCTTGTGTATGCAGTTGAGCGATACCAATCCAAAAGGTTTTTACGCATTGCTGGGGAGTCTGCCTCCTCTCTACCCTTGATGGGGTCATCAATGAGGAGTAAGTGTGCACCTCTACCAGTGATTGCTGAGCCAGCACCCACGGCATAGTACACTCCACCCTGCTGCGTGTGGAATCTCCTTACGCTAGCGGAGTCTGTCGCCAGTTGAGTTTCTGGAAATATTTCTCCGTATCTCTTGTCTTGCAGTTGGTTTCTTACTTTACGACCAAAGTCGTCTGCTAAGTCTTGAGCGTAAGTTGAGCAGATAATATACTTGTCTGGGTTCTTCCCCATATACCATGCAGGAAAGAATTCTGACGTTAGAATAGATTTACCGTGTCTGGGAGGCATGAATATAGCGAGTCGCTTAATTTCGCCTCTCTCTACCGCCTCTAGCTTCTCGGCTAATTTTTTTATGTGTGGTGGAGTCTTGTACTCCTCCATTTGAAATTGAGCGTATCCAATCAGAGTATTCTTAGCATTTTCTCTGGACTCTATCTCTTTGACTTGCCCAACTAACTTCTGGAGTATCTCAATCTTCTCTTGAGTTGTATCTGGAATTATCATATATATTTTTTTTATACCCCTATAGTATTTTTATTAGGGGTGGGGGTGTTTCCCTATTGGAGTTCAGTGTAGAGAGGCTCATAAAATAAAGGGGTCATTTCTCCCATATAAGCACCCCTGATGTTATATTCAAAGTATTCTCTAGCTTCCTCTTCATCCATACCATCACGCTCCTGTAGTATGCTTATAATCTTATTTGTGTCATAGAGGAGAACGTCTGCATTGCTGCATCCTCCCGCTGTCCCTATAATAGCTTCATCGAAGCCATCCGCCTTTAGCAAATCATCATACATTCGAATATCATATCTAATTATCTATATTTCACAAGCACATAGTGTCTTAAAGGGAAGGGGGTATGTTTCTGCTATTATGGTATGTCGGTGTGCACTATATGGATGTTAGGGTAATCCAGACAATTGGGGGGTGGGGGGTATTATATTTGCCTATGTCAGAAATCGCACCTATTGTCCTAGTTAAGTATGTTGATATGCATGATAGTATTAATGATAGTTAGTCATGCTGATAACAGTGATGCCTGACACACACTCTCTCATTGTACTCATAATGTAGATTATGCGACAATACAATATGCTGATGAATTAGTAATATGAGAGCGATGCCCCTCCCCTACCCTACTGCCTAGAATTAAATCATAGCAATGCTAATCTGTTGTGCTGATGTGAATGAGTAAGTGCAGACCTAGATATATCTGTTGCTCTCAACCTGTCGGCAAAAGAGTGGCTAACACTGACACACATCACTACATCTAAGTGGCATCTCTAGCCTCATTAAAAGAGGTTTTATTTCTCTTCAGCTAGTCGAATAGGTTGTAAGTCTTGCTAGTCTCTATAGGTGTGATGGATACTCTAGATTGTTTACGACTCTAATCTATCTCTATTTAGGCGTGACAATAATGGTTTGTAAAATGCCCTGAGATATTCACACAGTATATGTGAACTGTATCTCATTGCAGAGATGATGAGATTAAGTACATAGTATTATGTAGGAAAAATATATTTTGTTTTTACTATATAGTAGTATGAGAGAGTAATCTGTAGTTGTTGCTATCTCATTCATTTACAAGACTACATAAAAGGCGAAAATAATAATGTTTAATAAACCATTAAATGAACTCACTCAAGATGAACAAAAGAAAGTAATACTAGAAGAGGTCAACAACTGGATGCAATCTAAGGATGCTCAGAGAATACAAGACCTACAGAGACCAGTGACAATAGTTAAGAGGCATGACTCATCTCATACTTCTTATAGGAAGTTATCATTGGTTGATGCAATAGGTAGAATAGTTTTACTTGATTATGTCTTCTGCGAAAAAAAAGGAAAAGAATTTATAAAGGATTATGACTCAATCAAAAAGGTCAAAACTCTTCTTAACATTCTTAACTAACTTAACTGTACTTTCTGTATTGGGTTGTTGCTTCTTCCAACAATCCATGCAGAGAAATTTATTTAGATACTTGTTTCCAATTGGTGAGTCTTCCTTACTACAAACAGAGCAAGACTTATATCTCTTGAACTGTAGAGCATCTTCTCTTGTTGCAGTCTTATATGTAATCATTTAGTCGTGGCATTCACAGTCATCTAAAATCTTTAAACATAAAACACAAATGTCTATGTCTTCATCTTCCATCAGTGAATGGTGTGGATTTGAAATTCAGCAATAAATTCTATCTGCTCTTCATCAGTTGAAATACAAGTCGGACATTCTGTTCCATCGCAGTCCTGAACATCACAACAATTTACTTCACAGATACATTGGCACTGAGACATTAGTTAAGTTTCTTATCTTCAGCTTGCTGATTAGTTAAATCTAAATTTATAGAATTATAAAGTTCAGCAATATGCTCTTTTAATTTTGCTACATCTGAGGTGTCAACACTTACGTGACCTGAGATGCTAGTTGGATTGCCTTGCAGTAGAGAAGATAGCTTTAAACTTTCTACTCCAACCTTAGTCATGTTTAATAGGTCTTGAACTTTTTCTATATTGTTTCCAATTCCTCCATCGAGTGCCTTGTTAACTTGCTCCAGTGCTTTATTTGCATTCTGAGATAATTTCTCAGCCATCAAAGTTAAGTCTTCAGATTTTTTTTCTATAGTTTTCTCAGTTGCAATTTGATTTGCTTTTAAATCTACAGACTCACATTGTGTCACCCAATCTTCTGCCTTCATGTGTCTGAAGATGGTTGCTAGGGATGGAACTTTCTTTTTGTTTTTGAATTTTATTAATAGTTCAGAATGCAATTTTCTAATACTTCTCTTTGACTTAGGTGTCTGAAAGTACATCTGTTTTATATCCTCACAGGATAAATCTCTAGACCTATTTGTTGGCATGATAATATATAACTACTGTATTTTAGTACTTTTTAATACTAGAACATTCCTAAAACACTTGTATTTCAATGTTATATTGGTGGTTGTAAGTGGTTGTTTATTTGTGTTATAGTTCTGTATGAATAAAAATACCCACCTTGCAAATCTGAAAGTTATAATAGGATTTGCCTTATTGTTTATTGCTAGACTAGGAAATGTTAATGCACTTGCAGACCTCCAACATTTAGCGATAAGTAGTATTGGATTGAGTTCAATCAAAATAGCGTACTGCGAATAATCAAGAAAACGCAGTATTACTAATTGAGGCAGTGGGGCAAGATGAACAATAAAAAATTAATTTGTTTATTACTATATAAGTAGCATCTTGTACTGCAATAGGTCGACAAAGACTTAGTCAGCTTCCAAACCTGATTATGTTTCACTTAGATTGAGTTGCAAAAATCAAAAACTTTTTTTCTTAAAATAAATTTTTATGGATGCACATATTTAGTTGCATCCACAAACATTTATATGTTTGGGAGAGAAGAGTTAATATGCTTAATCAAAATACAGAGACAACAAAAATTGTTTATACTAAAATCAAAACAGAACACGATAGCAAGTGGGGAAATATTTCTTATAAAGAAAAATTTAATCTTAAATTTAATGATACTGATGTTTCAGTAATCCATGACTTTTGGGATTGGAAGCCTTTTAAAAAACAAAACCCTCAAGCTATAGAAGACCTCAAAGAGCATATCTCTGAAGAATTACAAAAAGGAACTAAATCAAATTTTTTACCTTATTGTAATTTTGGAGCAAGTGTCACTTGGGAAGTAATATAAATTTTTATGAATGCACATACTTAGTTGCATTCACAAACATTTATATGTTTGGGAAGGAAGAGTTATTATGGAATGTGAAGATTGTAATAATCAAGGTTATGTTTTATCTAATAATGAAAAAGAGGAAAAAGACTTGCAGAAGTGTGACACCTGTCAGACTTTTGTATCAGACTGTGAAGCAAAGTTATTTGTTTTAGATTATATTAAAAACAAAGGAAGGAATAAATAATGGAAGACAGATTAGCAATACTTATAAATAGAATAAAAAATAATCTTTTAGCTGAAAAAAAGATTATTGATAATAAAGATGACACACATTTTGATTATGTAGATTATCATATTGATGAGTCTTATTTAGAAGGTTATCAAAAAGCGATAACCGATTTAGAAATCGTGATTAAAACTATGGGAGAAGAAGAAAAAGAAAAGAAAGAAATGCAATCCATAGTAGACAGTTTTAATACTAAAAAATTTAATCCTGTCTTAGTAAAACTTATTAAGGAGACTAACTAATGGATTATGAATTTAGAAATAGTCAGGAGGCATTTGAGAATGCTCTTAACTTAGGTAAGTTTACAGATGACTCTGAGGATGGCAGACAGTATGTGGGTGGATGGATGTATATGTATAGCCTAGCTAATACTGATTACTTTAAGAATAGGAATGACAGGAAATATTTAACTGTCGAATATAAATCTATAAGTATACCTAGATAAATTTTTATGAAAGCACATTGATGCTTTCACAAACATTTATATGTTTGGGAAGGAAGAGTTATTATGGAAATTAATTTACCTAATAAAACTATTGAACTTAATGATGCAAAAGTTCATACAATTATGGATGGCTTAGATGAACTTATTATTAATATTGATAGCATGACATCTAATGAAAAAGATATGCGTGTTTATGATGATAAAGGAAAATTAAATAAATATGGCAAACAATGTGAAGATAAAAAACAAAATGCGATTGAACTTCATTGTCAATTGTATGACTATATAACTAGATAAATTTTGATGAATGCACATTGATGCATTCACCAACATTTATGTTGGAATTAACAATTAACAAGGAGAAATATATGTTTGAAGTAAAAAAGAATGAACTAACGCTTAGTGATAGTTTTAAATTTGATGTAGGACTAACACCGAATTATTATCGTGATGAAGTGGCAAATGAGTTTGTAAAAATACCTGAGAGTTTTCAGGTTATGGATACAACTAACAATGAGCCTATCAGCAATGCAATTGTAGGCTCTCAGTATAATCCTGATGCATACTACAAGATGATTGCCGTGCTTTCAGAGGCAATATTAAAAAGTAATATTTATGGAGAGTTTCATGTTCAAGACAGTCTCTTCGATGGTAAAGGGAAATTTGTCAGGGAAATTAGATTTCCAAATCTTACTATTACACCAAAGACTAGAAAAGTTGGTGACATCATCGAATTTAGAATTCGATTTAGAACTAGCTTGGATGGGTCTTGGATGCACTTACTTGAAATTGCACCAATAAGACTAGCTTGTTTAAATGGACAGACTTCAGCAATTCATAAGCTGATGTTTGCAAATAAACACACATCAGGTTTCAGTGTAGATACTCTGAGAATAAATATTCAGAGTGGCATTGAAACTTTTCAGAGTATGGGAAGTTGGTTTGAGTCTCTATCTAATAGAGAAATTTCTGAGTCTAATGTCAGGGAAATTTTAAATACTACTTTATTTAAAAACCAAGTTAAGGCAAAAGCTGACCTAGATAAAAACAAGACTTATAATTGGATGATTAACCAATTCTATCAGGAGAGCAAAAACTTAGGCATGACTATGTACGCCTGTTATAATATGCTTACGCATTGGGCATCCCACACACCTCACGAACTTAGAACTAAAAGTACGAGAGTTCATCAGAGACAATACGATGACAATCAAAAAGTGCTTTTTGTTTTAAAGTCACCAGTGTGGAATAACTACATGAACTAACAATAAGTTCTAATGATTGCATCTTCGGATGCAATCATCAGCACTTGCTGAAGATGGAAGGTAAAAATATGCTAGATAACAAATGGAAAGTTGGAAAGTATGTAGATTACAGAAATGTATTCATACATCATTCCAAGCCATTGCCATTTGATGAGGGTGAGGAATACACAGACGATAAAAATGAAGCGTCACAAATTAGTGTATTCCTAGAGACTCATTACAAAGATGAGAATGGTGAAGAAGAGTCCATGTTTGATGTTGAATTTGAAAAAGAATTTGACATAAAAAAACTTGGATATGACAAAGCTAAAGACAAAGCTATTTCTTATGCAATAAAACTTAGTAAGAAGTATGACATTGACTATGAGTGGTATTAATAAAGGAGAGTTAACAATGACTAGTTTAAAAGAATATAATTTATGGGTTAAACCGAACAAAAAGTGTGGTGACTGTGATGTCGAGTACATTTGTTTTACCTGTGAAGCAGAACAAGTAAGGAATAAATATCCTGACGCAGTTTATACAGATGACTGTCAGTGGGATTTAAAGGAGAGTGAACAATGAATGGTGCAGATTTATTTTTAATTTTAGCAGTTTTTTACTTGTGCTATAAATTAATACAACAGTACAAGAAAGAAAAATCAGCAAGTAGAACTATTAAGATTACACATTATAAGGAAAGTGAACAATGAATATTAACGATAAAATAAACGATGCACTATGTGACTTGTATGATGTGAAAAAAACATTGCACTATACAAGAGACAGATACGAAGACATGAGGGTAATTGATTTACCTAAAGATAGTGATGGAACAGAGTTTACAATCAGAGATTGTTTAGAAAATACTATTTCTATCTTAGAGCAATTAAGGGAGAGTAAACAATGACTAAAGAACAATTTATAAAAGAAATATTTGAGATAGCATTTGGAGAAACAAAGCTGACTCAAGAACTGTTAGATGAAAAAGATTATCAAACAGTTGCAGATAAGATAATGGAGTATTCAGATAATGCTCTTAAATGGGAGGAGGGTGAGTAATGAAGATATACGGATACGATTTAGTAGAGGGAACAAAGTTTGAGATGTCTATAGAAGAACTTTGTAGGATAAATAACTGCGAGGATGGTCTGAATAGTAATTGTTATATCTACACTACAGAGGAAGATAGAGATTTACATTTAAGCCAAGTAGGGAAACTCAAGTTAGAAAGTATGTGAATAAGTTAAGCAGAAGTGGTTGACCCACTTCTACTTCACTTGTGTGAAGTTTTATTAACAATATAAAAGGAGCGAATATGAAGAAACCTTATAAGAGAAATGTCGATAAGATTGTATCGATACTAAAGCAACTGCGTTATGACAACAGAGTTGCAAATGCTATAGTGAAACCTTTTAAGTTAAAATTAATTGACTTACTAGGTGGTCAAGAAAAATTAACTGTAGATGGAAGTATTGGAAGTTTAAGTATACAAAAAATTTCTAAGCCTATGGTTGATATGGATTTATTAAAAGCAAATCCTATTCATTATAAAAAGTATATTAAATATCAGACTCAATACAGATTAACGTCTAAAGAGTTTGATATTATAATGGAGGTAGCATAATGGATGACACTCTAATCACTACAAAATTAATTACCAAAGATTTTTGGAAAATTTTGAAGTCAGCAAAAGATTTAGAAACATTCAAAGTTAATTCTATTGTTAAAGAAAAAGATAAAGAGTTTATTTTTATTTTAGATAAACTTATGAATAAATGTGGGTGGCACAACTACCCACTTTATCCAAATAATATTTATATTGATGAATGGGAAAGTTCACCAATTATTAAAGAAGAAGTTTAAAATAATAACTTAGAAAAATAAATCATAACAATTGATACATGGGATACTGGATGCAATCCAGTGTCCCTTTTTTTATGTCTTTTTTTTACAGAGTTATAATTATCTATTTTTATTTGATGATAGTCTTATGATAGTATGGTCATGATATACGCGACTTTTTGATAGGGCAGATTTTCTGCCCTATTATCAACATTTAATTGATGTTT
>Ga0209710_1000669_pt1 | contig 29797 bp, 27 predicted proteins | sample ArcticOcean_MG_C_5_FD_187436 | JGI IMG/M metagenome (GOLD analysis project Ga0209710, IMG submission 187436) | Marine microbial communities from western Arctic Ocean - ArcticOcean_MG_CB4_138 (SPAdes) (version 2) | ecosystem: Environmental > Aquatic > Marine > Oceanic | place: Arctic Ocean...
GGTATTTTTCTTAAGTTTTCAATGACTCCTTGCGTCATGGATGTTTTCTCTAAATAAATACCAACATGTGCTATAAATGAATAGCCCATTTTTTCGTAGTTTAATGTCAGAGTAGATCCTTGAATAATTCCTTCATCCTCCATCTTTTTTACACGGACGTGAATGGTTCCTGCAGACACTAATAGTTGCTTTGCGATATCTGTAAATGGTGTTCTCGCATTTTCTATTAAAATGTCTAAAATTTGGTGATCAATTTCGTCTAGTGTAAACTTTTTCATATTTTAGGTATTGTTCAATTATATTTGCTAAAATATGAATTTAATTTAATTAAAAAACAATTTTACTGAGAAAAAATTAAGAAAACTAGCAATCGAAAACGATTTCGTGATGTCCAAACTTCCCTTTTAAGCTTTTTTTGTCTGATTTATGTAATTTGGAAACCAATATGCCATCAATAATTTCTTCCTTGAATTGGTAGGCGACATTTTTTTGAGAATCGGGAAACCGATGCAGGACATCATAAAAAATATCGGCATTATTAGGAATCGAAAAATACGATTTATAGCTACTAAAATCTTTTGTTACGGCAATATGAAACATTCCTTGAAGAATTGAGAAAAAGGTGTATTTTCTTGATATTTCTCTTTCATAATCTTCCGGGTAATGTCCAGACTCAATTAAAATGGTATTGTAGCCTAATTTCTGAAAATTATCTCCTGTGGCGGTTGGGTAAAATTCATCGGTATACCTTCCAATACAATTAGGAATTACTTTTTGTAGCACCGAATTCATGGACACAATAACGTTCATGGTTTGTTTTCTTCCCGTTGTGACCGCTCGTGTAGTTTCTTCAGAGGGTGCTAAAAAAGATATGGTTGCAGGATTTTTGGTGTTTTCAACATTGAAAATCGTTCTTTGATCGTGCAGGTTGAAACAAAAATCAGGACTAAAATCTTCTAGAACCGTCCGTAAAATTTTACTTTCTTTTGCTTTTTTAGCTACTGCATCTCTATTTAAATCAATCTTATTTCCATTTACACGCGTATAGACTTCTGCTCCATCAGGATTTAACATGGGGATAAAAACAAGGGTGCATGCTTCTAGAATTGTAGTGAGCTCTTTTGCATTCGCATTTAAAAAACAATTAAAGATGTCGAATAAAGCTTTGGTCCCAGTACTTTCATTTCCATGCATTTGAGACCACAGTAAGATCTTTTTCTTTCCACGCCCCATTTTTAATTGATAAATAGGTCTTTCTTGTTCTGATGTTCCTATTTGGGTTAACTGAAAAGTAGCTTCATACTTTTTGAGGGGCTCTTGAATGTCTTTAAGACAAATCCATTTTCCAAAAAGGGAAGTTTCTTTTTCCTTCTTAAAAAGGTTTTCTAAAAAATCGACTGTCAATGTGTTCATATCTGCGGCGTGTAATGTTTTGTAAAAATAATAGAATCACATTTGTAATCAAACTAAAATGTTACAAATGTAAATTGTTTTGATTTTACATTTGTAAACGTAATTTGGGCGCTTTTATTTTACTTTTGTATACAACTAATCTTTGGGTTCAAATGCGCACTATCAATAATAAATATCGCATAGATATTTATTATTTAAGTAACTTAATAGTCTTAAATTGTGTAACTTATGTACTTTATCTAAAGTTTTGGTTTATGTTAAATGAAGTGGTTTTTAATTAAAGTAAGAATTAACATTGCAGATAAAAAGATAATTTTTACATTTGTAAAGCAAGACAATGTTACAATGATAAACAACGTAGACTTTACCAACAGACTAAAAGAATTGATGGAGTACTATCAATTTTCGGCATCTACCTTTGCGGATAAGGTAGGCGTACAAAGGTCTAGTATCTCACATATTTTATCTGGAAGGAACAAACCGAGCTTAGATTTTGTTCTAAAAGTAACAACTGAACTTCAAGAAGTAGACATGCAATGGTTGTTAAAAGGAATGGGTGTTTTTCCGAAAACGAGCATGCCAAAAGAAAAAAATACATCCACTACTCCACCATTACTAAATTCAGAGGTACCGATGCATGAAAAAAAAATACAACGGATTGTTGTCTTTTATGAGGATGGTACTTTTGAGGAATATCAAAAATGATGTATAGTCTTAGGAAGACCATCGAAATGACAGCTTTTTAATACCGTATAAGTGTTGTAAGTATTACTTCAGACTTCAGAGTCCTGTACTTTTTTCTAACAAAAGAATTATACGTGCAGAAAATCTTCAACTAAATGACTATTTAAGGTTATCCCAGGTACTTTAAAATCGAAGTACTCTTGGAGGGGAATATCAAATCCCTTGTAATTTAAATAGTTATTTAAAGCGGAGTTTAGTCCTTCACTATACAAATGGTGCGCGGCTCCTGTTGGGTCTTCATGGTACAAATCATTTTCGGCAAAACCTTGAAATTCTGGCCCTGTTATTTTAATTTGAAAGGCCTCGGGATCTTTACCTACGGGACTGTGACTGGTGCAGGCAAACTGATGCCAAAAGGCTGACTGTATGCAATTGGTTTGAAATAACTGCCGTACAACTTCTAAAGAATCAATCGTTTCTTGTTCGGTTTCCGTAGGGAAACCAAACATTAAGTAGGCATGTACCATGATGTTTTCATTAGAAAAAGCTTTGGTTACCCGCGCCACCTGCGCAATGTCTACACCCTTTTTCATTTTTGCCAACAAGCGATCTGAAGCAACTTCTAAACCGCCAGTAACCGCAATACACCCAGATTTTGATAATAAAGAACACAATTCAGGCGTAAATGTTTTTTCAAATCGAATATTAGTCCACCAGGTGATGTATACCTTTCGTTCAATTAAGGCGTTTGCCAAAGCGCGTAACATTTTCGGAGGCGCAGCTTCATCTACAAAATGAAAACCTGTAATACCCGTTTCTGATATTATTTTTTCAATTTTATTTACTAAATCCTCTGCTGTTGTATTTTGATAATTTCCAATATAATCCAAGGTTACATCACAGAAAGAACACTGTTTCCAATAGCAACCATGAGAAATCGTAAGCTTGTTCCACTTTCCATCAGACCACATCCGGTGCATCGGATTCATCACATCTAAAAAAGACAAATACTTATTTGTCGGTAATCCGATATAACTCGGTGCAGGTAAATTTTTATGATGAAATATGGTATTCGGTATTTTATTGACATACACTACTTCGTTATCTTTGCAGATATACGTACGCTCTAGTGCCTCCACTCCTATTTTACCATCTAAGAATTCAATTATTTTTAACAAAGGACCTTCGCCATCGTCTAAGGATATAAAATCGATACAATTAAAAATTCTTGGATCAGACAAGCGTCTTAATTCAGTGTTGCAATAACCACCACCCATCGCTGTTTTTAGGTGTGGATGTTTTTCTTTTATAAACTGGGCACATCGCAAAGCAGAAAATAAATTCCCCGGAAACGGAACGGTGAAACAAACCAAATCATACGTATCTTTTTGCAGTTGTTCTTCTAACAAATACAACATTTCATCTTCTATTAATGTCGTTTCATATTGCAGATAATCAGCAATCGTATCAAAACTAGAAGCGGCTCTTGCAAGCTGTTCTGCATAGCGCGTGAATGAAAAAAATTCATCGATGTTGGTATTTATAAAATCTCCTAACTCCTCCACAAAAAGCGTAGCTATATGTTTGGCTTTGTCTAAAATCCCTAGCTTTCCAAATTCTACAGTCAAATCTTTATCCAACAGAACACGTCTGTGTCCGTGTGGTAAATAATCTTTGTGCACTATTTGATATGCCGCGGTAACTTCTTGCGAGCGCAGGTAATCCATTACAGAATCTACTTTATCAATATAGTCTTCCCTTTGATTGTACACTAGCAGTAAATCTTTGTTACCAAGCAGATCTGCTTGCTTAAAAATAGCGTCTATAAATTCTTTGTTAAACACTGCTGTAAATAGCTCTATGCTCAAATCCATTTGTGTTGCGTTGACATTTTTAGATTCTAAAAAACCTTTAATGTATGCAGTAGCGGGATATGCAGTGTTTAATTGAGTGAAAGGAGGAGTTACTAAAAGCGCGTTTATAGACATAAAATTAAATAATGCGCAAAGATAGGTTTCCCTAACTGACTTTATATCTTAAACACTTTAAAATTATCGAGCTTGTTAAAATGATCAAGCGTTTTGTTTTAAGAAGGTTCTGTGAGCTAAAAATGGTTTTCTTAGCACTTGATGCTTCGCTGCAATGTCTTACAATACACCCATCATCGCCTCTTTTATAATCGCAATATTGCGTTTTTTATTTGGATTTGTGCTTTTTTCCTGTTCTTGAATCATTGTTCTCATTAGATTGATCACCACTTTATCAAAATTGAATTTTTGATATTGATTTCCTTTAGTCACCATGTCTTCTAACAAATTCTGAATAGCTTCTATATTATTACTTTTAGAAATCATATCAAAAGCTTTTTCATACAATAGCTTGGTAGCAGCATCACCAGATAAAAACATCCCAGAAACTACACTTTTAGCAATAAATGGTAATTCAGTTTGGTCATTAGATTCAATAAAAATTTTTGTTAAAGGGGTTGCTAAAATTTTCCGAACGTCATCGGGTAATGTTTTTGATTTTTTTATTGCCGCTACTTTATCTACATAATACAGTGCTATTAAAGATTTTCCCAAAACGGCATAAGAAGGACTAGACAAACCCTTGTTAAATATTTGTTTTAATTCTGGATCAATTAATTTCCCTAAAGTTTCAATGGCAGCAGCTTGTACCAATGTTTTCCTATCGTCATTGGCAATTTTTATTATTTTTTGAATCGCATTTTTTTTGGAAAATTTATTGATTAAGTCCATTTTTTCAAGGGCTAAAATTCTAATTTTATAGGAGGAATCCTCCAAAGCGTCCACAACTGCAGTAAAAGCAACTTTGTCATCTTGCTTTTTTGCAACGGCTACCAAAGCTTCCCTGCGATGTGTATAGTTTTTAGCATTTTTTAATTGGAAAATATAATCACTCAAAACTTTGTTTTCATTGATTTCGCACAATAAAACGCCATCTGCATTTACTTGAATGAGTCTAGGTTGCTCCTTAAAATCAAAGGTAAAAGAGGCATCGTTGTTTTTGATAAATACTGTTTCTCTCCTCCTTTTTCCTGCTTCAAATATATCTAAGCACAGTGGGAATTGAAATTCTTCAGCTTGTAGTTGTCGTATATTTATAGTCACTGTCTTTCTTAAGATATTATAATCATAAGAAATGCTAAGTTTTGGGTGGTTTGCCCCGAAGTACCACTGATTAAAAAACCAATTCAAGTCTTTGCCCGTTACTTCTTCAAAAACTAGCCGCAATTGGTGTGCTTCTGCTGCTTTGAATTGATACTTATTTAAATATGTTTTTAAACTTGCAAAAAAAGCGGCATCCCCCACATAATTGCGCAACATGTGTAAAATGGCACCGCCTTTATTATAGCTAACGAGATCGAACATATCTTCTTTATCTACATAATTAAAACGGACTAAATTTTTAGCTGCTTCTTGACCTTCTATATAAAGTTTAGTGTTTTCGTACCAGTGCATTTCTGCAGCTTCTTCCCCATATTTATATGCCTGCCATAAATATTCGCTATAATTTGCAAAAGACTCATTTAAAGTAAGATTACTCCAACTTTCTGAGGTTACTAAATCACCAAACCAATGATGAAATAATTCGTGCGCAATGGTGTTTTCATGTTTATTTTCGTCAATTAATTGTCCAGGCATTTGCAGCGCTTGTTCCCCGTGAACAACAGCGGTTGTATTTTCCATTGCGCCAGAAACATAGTCTCTAACAACAATTTGGCTGTATTTATTCCAAGGATATTCTACACCCAATTTTTCTGAGAAAAATTGCAGCATCTCTGGCGTATTTCCAAAAATGTCTTTGGCATATTCTGCGTATTCCTTTTCTACATAATAATTAACTGTAATATCTTTGTAGGTATCTGCTATAATTTCAAATGCACCAACACCCATAAAGAACAAATATGGTGCGTGTTTTTGATCCATTCTCCAATAATCGGTTCGGGTGGTATCTTGGTTTGTCTGACTGATGAGTGCGCCATTAGAAAGTGTTACATATTTTTTTGGAACCGTGATATAAATTTCCTGCGTGGTTTTTTGATTGGGAGCATCTATTGTAGGAAACCAGCAACTACTGCCTTCAGTTTCTCCTTGGGTCCATATTTGTGTTGGCTTATTTTTATCGGAACCATCTGCATTTATAAAATACAATCCTTTTGCCCCAGTAATTGCAGCACTCCCTTTTTCTATTACTTTTTCTGGTCTGGCAATATATTTTAGATAGACAGTAAAAGTTTCTTCTTTAGTGTATTTTTTTGGAAGCTTTATCTTGATTTCAGCACCGTCGTAGTCAAAATCTACTGTTTTCCCGTTTACGGAAACTTCACGAATCAACATCGCTTTTGCATCCAAGACAAAAGTATTTGATGCATAAAAGTGAGGTTTTGCAGTAATCCATGCTTCACCATTCAATTGTTTTTCTTCAAAGTTGAAATCAACCTTCAACTTCGTGTGCATTAAGTCATGTGTTTTTTCCTTTGTTCCTTTATAATTTGAATTATTTTGACAAAAACCAGTCGCGGTAATTGCTACAAAAAGGAATCGAAACCAATTTTTAATCTTCATGAATCATCATTTCTTATACCTTCAAAAATACTAAATATGAAGATAGAACTTGTTAATGAGCAGTTAAATTCAAAAATACATTAAAATGAACTTAAAAAGTTCCTTTTAGTAAAGGAAAAATGCAAGCTGTAAATGGCCAATAAGATGCAGGTATTGGAAATGATAGAAATTGGGAGAAGAGAAACTAATTATGCCCTTTTTGCCTTATTAACGATTTTAAAAAGAAGGTTTAAATTAAATTGATCCCCAAAGAATATTATCCATTTTTTAGCAAAAAAATAGCTGCGAGCTTTGGAATTTGTTGAATTTGTAAATTTCCTTTTAACACAATAATCCGTGCCTCATTGGCGTCTTTAGTATCTGGGTCTATTTCTTTAACAAATAGGACGATGGCACTTGCAAACGCCTTATTTTTTGTTGCCTTGGTATAAACTTCAACAAACGCATCCTTTTCTTTGGTTCCCTTTAAGCGTATTAAGTTTTGTTTTTTGAGAGCTTCCTGCGACATTGACGCTATTTTCTTTGCAATCACTGGGTCTTTTGAAGAAAATATTTTGAACTCTTCTAAACCTGTTGCCATTTGAAAAACCTTTATTTCTTTACTGTCTTTAAATTTTTCTGGATTGAATTTTGATAAAAGCTCAAAAGCATCTTTGGTAATAACCACCGTCTCAACACCTGTAATGTCTTCTAAAAAATCTAATGATGCTTGTGCAACTCCTGAGATTGGAAAAAGTATTAAAGTGAGCACTACTACTAACGTTGATTTCATATTTTTAAGTTAATTAACACCAAATTTAAACTCCAAAGAAGATGTTTATTCTTTTTTAAGCATTCATAAAAATAAATATTTGTTCAGGCCAATGCAAATATTTCTACATTTTTATTTTTTTAATTTTCGAAAGCATAGATTTAAGTACTAATGCGTTTATTTTTATCAAATTAAAACCGTTCCTTTTAATGTTAGAAAAACTTTTAATTATATTTACAGGTGTAAGAATACTAACTATTAATTAATTCAAAACATGAGAAACCCCCTTATAAATGTATTATTCATTTTCATGATGCTTCTTTTTTTTAATTGCACCAAGGATATAGCTAGTATTCCTGAAGATATTGAAATTAATAATTTTGTTTGGAAAGGTATGAACTCGTATTATTATTGGCAATCAGCCGTACCTGATTTGGCTGATACTCGTTTTGCTAATCAAGGGGAGTTGAATGTTTTTTTAAGAAGTTTTTATGCTCCAGAAGAGCTATTCCAGGACCTGCGTTTTCAGCCAGGAGTTATAGATCGATTTTCTTGGATTGTAGATGATTATGTGGCCTTGGAAAATTCTTTTCAAGGAATTAGATTAACAAACGGAATGGAATTTAAGTTGTTTGTTTATAAAGAAAATACAACCAATGTGTACGGTGTGGTATACTACGTAATTCCAGGGTCAAATGCAGAAATACAAGGCGTATTGAGAGGAGATGTTTTTAGTGCGATTAATGATACTCAAATAACTGTTGATAATTATAGAGGTCTTTTATTTGGCGAAAACAGCAACTATACGTTGAACTTGTCAGATTTTAAAACGGGGAATCCAGAAGTAAATGGGACTAATATTGGTTTGGTAAAAGAAGATTTTCAAGAAAACCCAGTTGCCATCAGTAAAGTTTTTAATGAAGGTTCAAAAAAAATAGGATATCTTTTATACAATCAGTTTGCAAGTTCTTTTGACCTGCAATTAAATAATACTTTTTCTTATTTTAAATCGGAAGCCGTAACCGATTTAATTATTGATTTGCGCTACAACGGTGGCGGCAGTGTGCGAACGGCTACCTATCTCGCGAGTATGATCAATGGCACAAATACAGGAAAATTATTTTCTCAGGAATTTTGGAATGAAAAAGTGGTAAAAAACACCAATCCGGACTATTTTGAAAATAATTTCACGGATCAAATTACCAATAATGATGTGAACATACCCATCGAAAGTTTGTCCTTAAATACGGTGTATTTTATTGTCACAGACGATACTGCTTCGGCCTCTGAGCTTGTAATTAATGGCATGAAACCTTATGTTGACGTAAAGTTAGTGGGTACCAAGACGGTGGGTAAACAAGTCGGTTCAATAACTGTTTATGATTCCAATAACTACAGAAAAACAGGCTCAAATTTAAATGTGAACCATACCTATGCAATGCAACCCATCGTTTTAGAAATTAAGAATTCAGAGGGTCAAAATAATCCAGAGGGTTATCTTCCCGAGATTGTTTTACCGGAAGACTTTGGAAGGGAAGATGGAACTATTAATATAGGTGTTCTGGGAGAAAAGTCAGATATATTGTTAGACAGAACTATAAACTTTATTACTACTGGATCTAGGCCTTCTTTTAAAAATAGAAATTATAACCAAGAGAAAGCACTGATAGACTCTAAAGTAATACAGCCTTTTAGTCAAGAAATGTTCGTCGAAAATTTCAGGTGATTTCGCTAAAACACCAAAGTACAAACGTAAATGGCACCTATTTTTATAAAGCGTCTTCCCCTTCTTTATTAGGCAACAAGTCGGGTCTGAATTCGCTCATTTTTTCTTCATCTTTTGTTTTTGCATAGTCATATCCCGATTTCCACCATTTTTTCATTAGTTTTTTATCAAAAACCAATGAATTTGTGGTGAGTACTGTAGGTGTATAGTATAAATTTAGTTTGATACCTTTATTAGAAGCCGCTAATTTTCCAATTGTAATATTGTGTTTCTCCACATGCCCAAGCATAAAATCAAAGACATCAAATAAGAGAGAAAAAGGATTCTTTGAAGGGAGTCTATTAATTTGAGTGACCTCTGTTTCCAAAATAATAGCATCAATTTCTGTAGCTCCTCTTAAAATAGCCTCTCGAATTGGAATCAAAGAACCAAAACCACCATCGGCATATTGGCAATGGTTTTTTTCTAATAGACTCATAAAGGGCACATAGTTGCAAGAACCCCAAATCCAATCACAAAAGTCTTCATAACTGCAATCACTGATCGCCTTATATTCTATCCGATTTGCTGTTAAATTAGAAACTGTAACGACTACCTCTTTATTTTCGGATCTAATTTTAAGATACATTTCTAGTGTAATCTTCCGTTTAATTAAGGTGCGTAAGTTTTTACTTTCCCCGAATGTTTTCCTACCGTTCAAAAAATTCCAAAAAGTATTCAAATGGTTAATCGTAATCACTTTTTCTCCGGCAATTTTTTTTACTTTAAAAGGGTTGTTGCTGAAAATTGTTTTTTGGTTCACATTGGTATACAACTGCTTTAATTCGTCTACCATGCCCAAAGCCAAATGCGAGACCATTAAGCTCCCTGTAGAAGTTCCTATAAACAAGTCATACTTTTTCCTCTTTTTATTCATTAGGTATTGTGCAACACCACCTGCGAATGCGCCTTTACTTCCACCTCCAGAAATCACCAATGCTTTTTTCATTATTTCGTATGATTTGTTTACTTTCGTTAGATAAAAATATTAAAAATGAATAGAATAATAGGTGTTATTTTTAGTTTCCTTTTTTTTATTTCATGTACCCACGTATACCAACCAAGAAGTATCTCGGACATTGTAATAAAAAACTTTGAGATGGACAGCACAAGTATTAGAGCAATTCAAGCAGTAGACGGAGAACGTGTTTTTTATGCGGGTTCTAATGGAAATGTAGGATGTATAACAGATACCGGTAGTCTTTGGAATATAATGTCTATTAAATATCAAGATACCATACTTCCTAATTTTAGGAGTTTAGGTTTTAATGGTGCCGATTATTTTGCCATCTCCATTGAAAACCCGGCATTACTATATAAAATAGCAAAAGGAGTTGCAACTTTAAAATACCAAGAAGCTCATGAGAATGTGTTCTATGATGCGCTTACTTTTTTTGAAGACAACGTGCATGGAATTGCAGTGGGAGATCCTACAGACACCTGTGCTTCGATACTAATTACAAAAGATGGCGGAGCAACCTGGAACAAAATTCCATGTGAAAAACTACCCAAAATTATTGAAGGAGAAGCTTTTTTTGCCGCAAGCAATACCAATATCAAAACAATCGGAAGTACCGTTTGGATTGCCTCAGGAGGAAATGCTGCACGAATTTTGAAATCGACTGATTATGGTGTGACTTGGCAAATTTTTGAAACACCCATCATTCAAGGAACGGGCCCGCAAGGGATTTATTCTATTGATTTTTATGATCGTAAAAATGGAATTGTGATTGGCGGTGACTATTCAAAACCAATGGAAACAAAGGCCAATAAGGCAATTACTAGGGATGGAGGTGAAACATGGACACTTGTAGCGGATGGAAAAAGTCCAAACTATAAAAGCTGTATACAATATGTGCCGAATACGGCAGGGAAAGAACTATTTGCAGTGGGAAAAACAGGGGTTTCTTTTTCTAATGATGGTGGAATAACCTGGAAAGAAGTTTCTAAAGAAAGTTATTATACCATTCAATTTACAGATAAAAACACTGCTTGGTTGGGGGGACATCAAAAAATAGGGAAACTTGAGTTGTAGGAATTAATAAGTAGTATATATTTCTTTTTAGTCTGTCTAAACCCTTAATTTAGATGCGGATTACAAGAGGAACTTGCCAGATGCTTATAGGTTTGTGAAATCCAAAATACTGCGAATAAAAATAAGATGCTGATATGATTGAGAAAAAGCACATTACCGAGAGATTTATCAAATATGTAACTATTGATACCGAATCAGATCCCAATAACCCCGAATTTCCGAGTACAGAAAAACAATGGAATTTAGCCCATGTTTTGGTTGCAGATTTAAAGAAGATTGGAATGCAAGAAATAGAATTGGATGAAAATTGCTATATCATGGCTACGCTGCCAAGTAATATAACGCATCGGGTTCCTACCATCGGTTTTATTTCCCACATAGATACCAGTCCTGATTTTACAGGAAAAAATATAAAGCCACAGCTCATAGAGAAATATCAAGGAAATGATATTATTTTAAATCAAGAAAAAAACATCATCCTTTCTCCAGATTACTTTGAGGATTTATTACAATATAAAGGGCAAACAATTATTACTACGGATGGAACAACGTTGCTAGGAGCAGATGATAAAGCTGGAATTACAGAGATTGTGACCGCCATGGAATATTTACTGCAACATCCTGAACTAAAGCACGGAAAAGTTAGAATTTGCTTTACACCAGACGAGGAAGTAGGCAAAGGTGCCCATAAATTTGATGTTAATAAATTTGATGCAGAGTGGGCATATACCATGGATGGAAGTCAAATTGGTGAATTAGAGTACGAAAATTTTAATGCGGCTAGTGCAAAGGTGACAATTACAGGTAAAATTGTACATCCTGGTTATGCAATAGGAAAAATGATAAACTCTATGCAGCTCGCAAATGATTTCATATCAGCACTTCCCGCGGGAGAGGTTCCAGAGAAAACTTCGGGATATGAAGGTTTTTTTCATTTACACGATATGACTGGAAATGTAGAAAAAACAGTTTTAGAATACATCATAAGAGATCATGATGCAGACTTATTTGAACAAAGAAAAAAATTAATTCAAAAAATAGCTGTTGATTTTAACGAGCTTGCGGGTCAAGACATTGTGGCGGTAGAAATTAAAAACCAATACTTTAATATGAAGGAAAAGATTGTTCCTGTAATGCATATTGTAGATCTGGTAGAAGAGGTGATGAAAGATATTGGCATTGTACCGCTTATAAAGCCCATTCGGGGAGGAACAGATGGCTCACAATTATCTTACAAAGGTCTCCCCTGCCCTAATATATTTGCTGGAGGTCATAATTTCCATGGACGTTTTGAATACCTGCCTGTGGAGTCCATGATAAAAGCAACAGAAGTGATTGTTGGCATTGTCCAGAAAATTGCTAAAAAAAGTAGTAACAGCTAAAATAGGGCTCCTTTTTAAGACTCGTGGCTTCTAAAAATTTGGCAGCAGTTCCAATTTTATGAGTCCAAACAAGGCGATAAAAAAAAATTATGATAATTCAGGATTTCTTCCTTTTACATTTTTATAAAAAAGGTTAAAATGCTCAAAATCCTTTTCTAAATCACCAGTTACATAATAGGGCTCTGAAATCTTTAACTTTTTATTTTCAAAATCTAAAGTTGCCATAACAACAGGCACCTTTGCACCCTTGGCGATATAATAAAAACCTGTTTTCCAGTGTGCTACCTTTTTTCGAGTCCCCTCTGGAGACAATGCCAGTCTAAACTCTTCTTTAGAATTGAATAGATTAATAACGGCGTCTACCAACTTATTACTTTTAGTGCGGTCTACAGGGGTTCCACCCAAAGCCCTAAAAAAGTAACTGAAAGGAAATTTAAAGAGCGAGCCTTTTCCTATAAAATGAACCATCGTCCCAACACTCATTCTTGCTAAAATAGCAATCGGGAAGTCTATCCAACTGGTATGGGGAGCAGCGATAATAATATATTTTTTTGGTTCTTTGGGAAAGCCATTTTCAACCCTCCAACCTAAAATCCTGTTTAAAATAAAAGTGGATACTCTTTTCAATAAAATTTAATTGTTTATAAAAATCAAAAATAAAGATTTTGTGCTGTTATTTAAAGTGATAAATTTAAGGACTTAAATTGACATGATGAACGAAATATTTATATACTTATTAATTGCGGTGTTATTTTCTTTAACGGGATTATTTATTGGCAAACTAGCGGCTAAATTGAGCTTTTCTAAAGAGAAAATTATTATAGAGAAAGAAAAAGCTACTATAGAAGCGCAAGTGGCCGTATTGCAAGAAACAAAAGGAATTGCAGAAGATAACTTTATTGAATTGCAAAAAGAGTTGAAAGGGATGCACCGAGAAAAAGAACAATTGATTTCCGAAAAGTCAACCCTGACTTCAGAGTTGAAGGGCTTGCAGTTGAAATTAGAAGAAAACAAACAAGAAGTTGAAAAATTAAATGAAAAATTTAGCAAAGAATTTGAAAATCTAGCAAATAAAATTTTAGATGAAAAATCCTTGAAATTTACAGCACAAAACAAGGAGAATATAAAAGATATTTTAAATCCTTTGCAAGAGAAAATCAAGGGATTTGAAGAGAAGGTAGATAAAACCCATAAAGAAAGTATTGATTATCACGCCGCTTTACGACAGCAGATACTAGGTTTAAAAGAGCTGAATCAGCAGATGAGTAAAGAAACGATAAACCTAACAAAAGCCTTAAAAGGGGACAATAAAATGCAAGGGAATTGGGGTGAACTCGTTTTAGAGCGGGTCTTAGAAAAGTCTGGTTTAGAGAAAGATAGAGAGTATTTTGTACAGCAAAGCTTTACCAATGACGAAGGTAAACGCGTACTCCCAGATGTGGTCATTCATTTGCCAGATAATAAAAAAATGATTGTGGATGCTAAAGTTTCTTTGGTCGCTTACGAGCAGTATGTAAATGAGGAAGAGGACCTTTTAAAAGAACAGTTTTTAAAAGAGCATGTGAACTCACTTAAAAGACATGTGAATCAATTAAGTGAAAAAAAATATGAAGATATTTATAAAATTGAATCTCCAGATTTTGTATTACTTTTTATACCTATTGAACCAGCCTTTGCTGTAGCTTTAAATTCAGACACTTACTTATACAATAAGGCATTCGAAAAAAATATTGTGATTGTGACTCCGTCTACGCTATTGGCAACACTTCGGACCATAGATACCATGTGGAATAATGAAAAACAGCAAAGAAATGCCTTAGAAATTGCAAGACAAGCAGGAGCACTTTATGATAAATTTCAAGGTTTTTTAATCGATTTAATTGGTATTGGAAAGCGTATTGACGAGAGTAAAAAGGAATATTCTAATGCAATGAATAAACTAGTTGAGGGAAGAGGAAATATAATTACAAGTGTGGAAAAATTAAAGAAAATGGGTGCAAAAGCGAAAAAAGCACTTCCTGAGAGCCTCTTAGAGAAAGCTAATGAGGAGTAGTATGTTGTTATTTCATTTTTATAAACTCTATTCCATAAAAAAAAACATCAAGAATAAACTTGATGTTTTTTTTATAATCACATTTGAATACGGTATTTTAAACAAGGATACAACTACATTACAAATAATCTTCTTGAGCTCATCATGTCAGCAACACGCTCACTGATTTCGTGCAGTGCTTCGTCATTGTCTGCATTTGTAATGGCTTCATCTATAAATTCTACCACTGCTTTCATATGTTCAACCTTTAAACCACGTGTGGTAATGGCTGGAGTACCTACTCTAATCCCAGAAGTTATAAATGGAGATTTATCATCAAAAGGAACCATGTTTTTATTTACTGTAATTTCTGCTTTTCCTAAGGCAATCTCTGCATCTTTTCCAGAAATATTTTTATTCCGTAAATCAATCAACATACAGTGATTGTCAGTACCACCAGAAATAATATTATAACCTTTTGCCACAAATTCTTTTGCCATAGCAGCAGCATTTTCTTTCACTTGAATCTGATACTCTAAAAATTCGTCTGTTAAAGCCTCTCCAAAAGCAACCGCCTTTGCAGCAATCACGTGTTCTAAAGGACCTCCTTGATTCCCAGGAAATACAGCAAAATTTAACAAAGTAGACATTTTTTTTAGCTTTCCACTTTTTAATGTTTCTCCAAAAGGATTGTCAAAATCTTTCCCCATCAATATAATACCACCTCTTGGTCCTCGTAAAGTTTTATGGGTAGTAGAAGTTACCACATGACAATGTGGTAATGGATCATTTAAAATACCTTTTGCAATCATTCCTGCAGGATGTGAAATATCCGCCAATAAAATAGCGCCAACACTGTCTGCAATGACTCTAAAACGTTCAAAATCGATGTCCCTCGAGTAAGCTGAAGCACCAGCAATTATTAATTTTGGCTGCTCTTTTGTCGCTATTTCTTGAATTTTATCATAATTTAAAACACCTGTTTCTTTCTCAACACCATAAAAAGTGGGGTTGTACAGTCTGCCCGAAAAGTTTACTGGAGAACCATGGGTTAAATGACCACCATGCGCCAAGTCAAAACCTAAGATGGTATCTCCAGGCTTTAGGCACGCAAAAAACACAGCAGTATTTGCTTGTGATCCGGAATGTGGTTGCACGTTAGCATATTCTGCTCCAAATAATTCTTTTGCTCTGTCAATTGCTATTTGTTCAACAATATCAACAACTTCACAACCTCCATAATATCTTTTCCCAGGATATCCTTCTGCATATTTGTTCGTTAAAACAGACCCTTGAGCCAGCATCACTTGGTCACTTGCAAAGTTTTCTGAAGCGATTAACTCCAAACCGTTTAACTGTCTTTCTTTTTCTTCCTGAATAAGATCAAAAATTTGATTGTCTAATTGCATTATTGTTGTTGTTATTTTGAATAAGTACAAAAGTAACAAAAAACCAAATAATTTTAAATAACTTTTTCTTAAATTTTATCTAAGTTATTAATATTTATACAATTCAAAAAAAAGCAGTGTTAAAAATAAGTTATTCGTGGAGTTTCAACTCCAGAATGAGAAAAAATTGCATAGATTTGGACAAATTAAAGAATTTATAAAATGATCATAACAGCAAATAATCCGGACAGAAAATCATGGTTACAAGTATCTGAAAATTCAGATTTTCCCATACAAAATATTCCCTTCGGTGTTTTTATTACGAGAGATGATATCATAACAATTGGAAGTAGAATTGGTGATTTCGCTATTGATTTAGGTGCTTTTCATCAATTGGGTTATTTTGAAGGAATTCCTTTAACGGAGGATATCTTTTTACAAGACAATTTAAACGATTTTATTGCAGATGGTCGTAAAACCTGGCGATTGGTGAGAAATAGAATTGCTGAAGTTTTTGATGTTAATAATGGATCTTTACGTGACAATGTAGCGCATAAAAATAATATTATTTTTAGAATGGATGAAGTTGAAATGTTATTGCCAGTTTCTGTGGGAGATTATACTGACTTTTATGCCAGTAAAGAACATGCTACAAATGTTGGCTCGTTGTTTAGAGATCCTGAGAATGCATTGTTGCCAAATTGGTTGCACATCCCCATTGGGTATCACGGAAGAAGTTCTTCTATCATTCCTTCAGGAACTGCCGTTAGAAGACCTTACGGACAAACAAAACCAGCAGAAGGATCAGATACTCCCGGTTTTGGACCTTCAAAACTATTAGATTTTGAATTGGAAATGGCTTTTATCACCGCGGACGCAAATGTTTTGGGTGATCGAATTCCCATTGAAGAAGCGGAAGAATATATTTTTGGTTTGGTACAATTTAACGATTGGTCGGCACGAGACATACAAGCTTGGGAATATGTGCCATTGGGGCCTTTTTTAGGAAAGAGCTTCGCTTCTACTATTTCACCTTGGATTGTAACCTTAGATGCTTTAGAGCCTTTTAGAACAGAAAATCCAAAACAAGTGCATATACCATTACCTTATTTAAAACAAACGGGAAAAGGAAGTTATGATATTCATTTACAGGTAGGAATTCAACCAGAGAACGGGGAAGAAACCGTAGTAGCCAATTCTAACTTTAAATACATGTATTGGACAATGGCGCAGCAGTTAGCGCACCATACTGTAAATGGTTGTCCTGTAGAGGCTGGAGATATGATGGGGTCTGGAACAATTTCTGGACCTACAAAAGACAGTTTTGGATCGATGTTGGAATTGACTTGGCGTGGACAAAACCCAATTTCATTAAAGGACGGAACTACTCGTAAGTTTATAAATGACCATGATACCGTAATTATGCGTGCCCATTGTAAAAACGAGACCGTGCGTATTGGTTTCGGTGAATGTATCGGAAAGGTGTTGCCCGCAAAATAAGCTAAAGAAATTAAAATTTTTAGATACAGACCTTACAATCTTTATGGTTGTAAGGTTTTTTTATATAAAGGCACCAAGTAGTTCTTAAAGTTTAAACCATAAGTAGGTGCAAATTTCACCACCCTTTTGATCTCACTATTTATTCTTCAATGGGTGGATGCCCATGAATTTTCTCAAAATCTTCGTCAAAATTTGTACGTAAATAAGCATTTAGTTTTTTGCGATAATCGTCTTTTAACCAGGTTACAAAATTATGGGTGCTTTTGGAAATACATTTTGCATATCGATTGATGCGATCATCAATCTCCTCTCCTATTAATTTCACTAAAATCAAAGCATCAAAAACGTCCTCACTATTTTCAATACACATTTTTGCGTGGTGCACAATAGATTTTTCTAAGACTCTTTTTGAAGACTCTCCAGCTTTTACGGTATCGATATATACTTTTTTCATATCGAAATAAGTGTCTGTCGATTTTTCAAATTCCTTTTTGATGTCTCCAGGAAATTCATATCTAAACGTATTTTCTATTTCTTCATCGGAAAGAATTGCATCTAAATAGTAATCTGGTGCTCTAAACATTTTTTGCCAGTCTAGATCTGCTCCCCAAGGACCAAATCTATGGAAGTTGTTTCCGAGGTCAATTACTTCAAAGGTATTTTTCTCTCCAAAAATACGAGAGCCACGACCAATCATTTGATAGTATAAAGTAAGTGATTTCGTTGCTCTGTTTAATATGATTGCTTCAATGCTAGGTTCATCAAATCCGGTAGTTAAAATACTAACAGAACTAATAATTGCATTTGGCGTCTTATGGAACCATTTTAAAATAAGTTCTCTTTCTTTTTTAGTATTGGTGTTGTCCAAATGGGCAATCGGGTATCCTGCTTTTTTAAACGCATGAAACACCTGAATAGAGGTATTAATTCCATTGTTAAAAATTAAGGTTTTTTTACCCTTTGCTGTTTCTTCGTAAGCGCCTACTAACTTCGAAAGCATGTCTGTATTCATATACAGGTCCTCGGAAGATTTAACGGTATAATCACCATTGGCTCCCACCTCTAAAGAAGTCAACCCAACGTTATAAGAATACATATTTGCTTGCGCTAAATAACCACTTTCTATTAGGTGATGAATTGGTTCCCCTACAAACAATTCTTGATAATTTTCAAACATTGGTAATTTAATATTTGAGCTTAAGGGAGTTGCAGTAACCCCTAAAACAAAAGCATCATCAAAAAATTTAAAAATTTTGGTAAAAGAGTTGTAATGCGCCTCATCCACAATAACCAATCCAATATCTGAAATATCTAATTTATCGTCTGTCAACCTGTTTTTCAAGGTTTCTACCATCGCAACGAAGCAATGGTAATCACTTTGATCATCTAACTGTGCCGTACTATTGATAATCTTATTGTTAACACCAAACTCATCTAACATTTTAGAGGTTTGTTTGCTCAATTCAATACGGTGTGTTAAAACTAAGACTTTTTTCTTAAAAGTTTCTATATATCGCCTTACAATCTCAGAAAATATAACCGTTTTTCCACCTCCCGTTGGTAATTGATATAATAAGTGGTAGTCTTGAGGTGCAGTTTCAAAACGATTAAAAATCTCTTGAAGTGCATCTTTTTGATACCCATATAATTCTTTACCTACTTTTACCTGTGAAGTGTTTGCGTCTGCCAAAAGTTTACAAATTTTGAGTTACAAAAGTAAGACTTAAAATAGGTTTTTACCAAATATAAACTATATAAATCGAGATAAATTTGTTAAACTAATATCCTCATGTGAAGCATTGTGGACAGCAGTCCCATTTCGAACTATAATTAATTGCGGAGATGCGTGTATCACTTGAAAACTGTAACCCACTTCATCCGAAATATTTCTATAATTCAGTAAGTCTAGATAATATACTTTTAAGTTTTCGTGGTCTTCCGTAAATAATTTTTCAAATTGCTTGATTACCATTTTACTAATTCCACATCTTGTAGAGTGTTTAAAAATTAAAACGGCCCCTGTATTAGACTCATTTTTTATGGTTTCTAATTGCTCTATAGAGGTTAGCGGAAGCCAATTTAAATATGATTTTTTTTTTGATTTTGGTTCGGTATCCTCTGTACCACCAAACATATTACCAAATATACCCATTTTATCTTTTTTAATGCTTTATTAAAGCAAAGGTAAGAAACTTTAACCGTCAATAATGCAGTAATGACGATACTTTACACTCTATAATAATTTATTTTATTGCAAATAAAACTAAATACAGGACGCCTAGTGCTAGGAAAACAAAAGAGTATGCTTTTAAGCTCTTAATACAATGCTCACATTTTCCTGACTTGACAAGCATATATATGCACAACTTCTTTTTTATCTATATTCGTACGGTAAAAGAATCCTCATGAAAAAACTACAAATTTTATTACTTTTTATCTTAATAGGTGCTTGTAATTCCAATGAAACAACTACGTATTACTTAATTCGTCACGCAGAAAAAGACAGAACAAATCCAACAAATAGAAATCCAAATTTAAATTCAGAAGGATTGATAAGAGCTTATAATTGGGCAAAATACTTTGAGACGGTTGCATTAGATGCCGTTTATTCTAGTGATTATAAAAGAACCCAACAAACAGCAGAGCCAACTGCAGCGGAGAAGAGTTTACTTATTCAGTTTTATGATCCCAATAACATGTATGACGCTATATTTCAGAAAGTAACGCTTGGCAAGTCTGTCTTGGTGGTAGGTCATAGCAATACCACTCCGGCCTTTGTTAATTTAATTTTAGAACAAGAAAAGTATCAAAGCATGAATGACAAAGACAATTCAAGTTTGTACGTTGTAACTATTCAAAACAGAAAGAAAACAAGCCGAGTTGTGAGGATACATTAAAACTATAACTCAACTTCAATCGCTTCTAGAATAATTTCAGACACTTTTTTTAGCCCATTGTTTTCAAAGGCATGATCTATGGCATAGAAATCTATGTTTGGGTCTATGGGTTTATAATTTTCATAGTTTACGAAACGAATCCCTTTTGTCTTATTTTGAGTTTTTACTGCTCTAAAACGCATTCCGCCTCCGTTTGTGTGATATGAATATGCCAGGTAATCAATTAAAAAACTCTCCTTTCCAATCCAATAAATAAAGAGATCTTCAAAGTCCTCTCCTCCTCCATGCTCGGAAAAACTAATTTCTAATTTATAATATTCTTTTCCTTTTATTTGAGCACTTTTTAATAGTTTTTTATGAACAGCGGCATTGTTCAAACCAAAAGGAAGCACAGAGAAATAGTGCACAGAGTTTATAGCATTCCCATAGTCTGCAATTAGTGAATCCACAACCGGAACAGCTTTGTTATTTATGAATCTTAAATATCCATTATTGGATAGTACTTCTTTTATTTTTAGGCTGTCTGCTGTAAGATATTGTTTAAAAAGTTTAAAAACTCCATTCTTTCTTATCGCAGTGTACTCTTTGGTTCTAAACGTGAATTTAATTTTAGAGTTCACTACCTGATCTGCGCCTGAATAGTGCATGGTTTTGTCAATAATTTGCTGTGCAGTTAAGTCCAAATCTTTTGGTTTACAAGCAATTAAAAGAAATAAGAACACAGAAGCAATTTGTTTCATTCGGATTTTATTTAATGAAATATGGAATAGAACTCAAAATTACATTTCTTTCCCGAATGTAAAAATGTATCTTTGTTAAAATTAAAAAATGATTATTGATGGTTCAAAAAAACATCAACATACAAAATAAAAAAGCCCGTTTTGAATTTGAAATTCTTGACAAGTTTGTGGCTGGAATTCAATTAACAGGAACTGAAATAAAATCCATAAGATTAAGTCAAGCTAGGATTACAGAAAGTTTTTGTGAATTTAATGAAGGAGGGGAATTGTTCATTGTAAATATGTATATCCAAGAATATATGTTCGGACACCATTTTAATCATAAACCCAAAAGTGAGCGAAGGTTATTGCTAAATAAACGTGAACTGCGGAGTTTGAAAAGAGATGTTGAGGCAAAAGGAAATACGATTGTTCCCTTAAAACTTTTTATTAATGACCGAGGTTTTGCCAAACTAGAGATAGCGCTTGCAAAAGGAAAACAAACGCATGACAAGCGAGAAGTTATTAAGGACAGAGACAATAAAAGAGACTTAGCGAGAATTAAAAAGAATTTTTAAATAAAATTTAGTTGTGGTCCAAAATACTTTGTAATTATATTAAGAGAAGTCCATACATGCTATACTATTGCGTATAACATAGATTATTAGGGTTTTATGGACTCATCGGCAGTTACTTTTGCAATTCTCTTTCGCGTAGTAATAAAGTACACCCCAGATAATAAAATGATAGATGCAATGACGGATTGAAGCGTTAATGATTCGTCCAGCACGTACCAACCTAAAAGCATTGCGATGATTGGGTTTACATAGGCGGAGGTTGCTACCTTTTCGGTGGATACCATTTTCAGCAAATAGTTAAAGGAAGTAAATGCTATAATTCCCCCAAATAATATGAGGAAAAGCATAGATCCTTGTGCATCCGAGCTCCAGCTTAAAGGAGATATCCAGTTTTCATTAAAAATTAAACTTCCTAAAAGCAACATCGTTCCAGCAATTAACATTTGGTATCCAGTACTTACAAAAAAATTTTGTGGTAAATCCGCTTTTGAAACAAATACACTGCCGTAACTCCAACTCAGTACACAGGTGAAAATCATAAAAATCCCTATAATACTTCCTTCTGAAGAAGTAATATCATGTTGACTTACTAATAAATACATTCCTAACAAACCCAATGAAACTCCAAAAATTGATTTTTTTTGCATTGGTTTTCGATCTACTAATCGCATTAATAATAGCACAAATAAAGGTTGCGTAGAGGCTAATAAAGCGGCAAAGCCACTATCCACAAACTTTAGAGCCCAAACGAAGACACCGTTGCCGTAGACCAAGAACAAGAACCCTGCTATAAAACAATTCAAAAATTGCTTTTTTGTAATGTGTAATTTTAATTTTAAGAGCTTAGCAATGATCATTATCAAAATTCCTGCAGTGATAAATCGTATAGCTCCTATGAAAAACGGAGCTAATTCAGTAACTATAATTTTATTAAAAAGATAGGTTGATCCCCAAATAACATAAATAAAAATGAATGCGATAAGAATGAGGGTCTGAGATTTATGAAGCTTCATATTACTGCTTGTAGAAATTGATTATAGCACTATTATTTAAATAATTAAACTTTTTTTATCATAAACTTAAGCGCACCTAAAGCCTATTTGAAAGGGAAAAGGGACGATAACTATTAGGAAGGCAATAAACTATAAAGCACCCAAAATTTATTTATCTATTTGAGTGCTTTTAAATCTCAGGATTGTAAATTATTGATTACTTCTGTCTACTTATTAGTTCAGCTTCAATATCTTTTAATGTAAAACCTTTGGCCTGTAGAAGCATTAAATAATGAAATAACAAATCAGCAGCTTCATACAAAAATAGTTCATCATTAGTGTCCATGGCTTCAATAACAGTTTCAACTGCTTCCTCTCCTACTTTTTGAGCTATTTTATTAATTCCTTTATCAAATAAGCTTGCCACATAAGATTTTTCCACATCGCTGTTCGCAACTCTCTCTGTAATCGTTTTTTCCAAAATTGAAAAGAAACCATAATTCGAAGTATTCTTCTCATTCCAACAGGTATCCGTGCCTTTGTGACATGTGGGACCGTTTGGGTGCACTGAAATCAATAAGCTATCACTATCGCAGTCTAACTGCATGTTTACTAATTGCAGTGTGTTTCCACTTTCTTCTCCTTTGGTCCACAAACGTTTTTTAGTGCGCGAGTAAAAAGTAACTCGTTTTGTCTCTTTTGTTTTGTTAAAAGCTGCTGCATTCATATATCCCAACATTAAAACATTTTTTGTGGTCGCATCTTGAATAATTGCAGGCACTAAGCCATCACTATTTTTATTAAAATCTATGTTCATTGTTTAAGTTTAATACCATTTTTACGTCTGCAGATTCATAATAAGAATCGGTAATTTCTTCATGTAAGAACCCTAATTTTTCATAGAGTTGTATGGCGTTTTTTAGTTTACTACTTGTTTCTAATGTAATTAGGTCTGCTCTTTTTTCTTTACAGAGGTCAATGCATATTTCGATTAATGCACGTCCAATACCAAGTCCTTTATAGCCTTTAAACACCCCTAATTTCATGAGCTCAAAAGTATCTTTTTTGGTTGGAATCAAGCTAACCGTACCCACAACTTTTTGATCATAATGTGCAAGAAAAATAAACCCTCCTGCACGAATGTATTTTTGTGGATGCGCTAATAAATCCGCATCTGCTTTTTCATATAGTTCATAGCCATGAAGCCATTCTAAAGAAATTTCTTTAAATTGCTGATGGTAACGATGTTCATATTTTTTTATTTCTAATACCTTCATGTATTTCTTAAAAAAGCTATATTCTTACAGGAATGAGATGTTCTTTCAAAATTTGCTTCAGTTCCAATATTTTAATTTCTCCGAAATGGAAAACACTGGCTGCAAGTGCGGCGTCTGATTTTCCTTTTTTAAAGGTATCTACAAAATGCTGCACAGTTCCAGCACCTCCGGAAGCAATAATAGGGATGTTTAGTTCTGTGGATAACTTTGCTAGTGCTTCGTTTGCAAATCCAGTTTTCGTTCCATCGTTATTCATAGAAGTAAATAAAATTTCTCCAGCACCTCTTTTTTCTACTTCTTTAGCCCATTCAAATAGATTCAATTCGGTTGGAATTGTTCCTCCCGCGAGATGGACTTTCCATTCCCCTCTAACCTGCTTTGCGTCAATCGCTACTACCACACATTGACTTCCAAATTTGGCGGCTAATTCATTGACTAATTCAGGCCTTTTAATGGCAGATGAATTTACAGAAACTTTGTCTGCTCCAGATTTTAACAACAAGGCTACATCCGCCACCGAAGAAATACCACCGCCCACAGTAAATGGAATATTTACTTGTTCCGCAACTTTTAAAACCATTTCTAACATTGTTTTTCTGCCTTCTAAGGTTGCAGAAATATCTAAAAAAACCAATTCATCCGCCCCTAACTCAGCATATTGTTTTGCTAATATGATGGGATCTCCAGCATCAATTAAATCAACAAAATTGACGCCTTTCACAGTTCTTCCGTTTTTAATATCTAAACAAGGGATTATTCTTTTTGTTAACATTTTAATGGCTTTTATATTTTGGCTTTTGGCAGTTTTAAAATTGCAAACTACTAAAAACGAGTAACTAATTATTCAAGATATACTGTTCTAATTGTTTTAAACTTATTTTTTTTTCATAAATAGCCTTTCCAATAATTACACCTTCACAGCCTATCGTTGCTAATAGTGGTAGCTCATCAAATGCTGAGATTCCTCCAGAAGCAATTAACTTTAGAGATACTTTGCTGGTATCTGGAGTGCACGAAGTTAAAATATTTTTATAAACTTCAAAACTGGGACCGGAGAGCATACCATCTTTAGAAATATCTGTACAGATAACGGACGAAATTCCTTGTTGTTGATACCTTAGAATAAACGGAATCAGTTCCAAAGTGCTTTCTTCTTGCCAACCATTGGTTGCTATCTTTCCTCCGGAAGTATCGGGGTAGAAATCTGCTCCTAAAATAACTTTATCAACACCATATTTTTCAATCCAACTTGCGAAGAGCTCCCTATTTTTCACAGCAATACTTCCTCCTGTAATTTGATTAGCACCTGAGTTAAAAGCAATTTCTACATCTTTGTTTGATTTTAAACCACCACCAAAGTCAATTTTTAAGCGCGTTTTACTTGCAATCTGCTCCAACACCCTATAGTTGATAATTTGGCTTGCTTTTGCCCCATCTAAATCTACTACATGCAAATAGTTTATACCTGCAGCTTCAAATGTTTTGGCTACTTCTAAAGGATGCTCATTGTATATTTTCTTTGTACTATAATCTCCTTTGGTCAAACGTACACATTTGCCGTCGATAATGTCTATGGCTGGTATTATTCTCATTGTTTTACTTTTTATTAAATTGAGACGATTCATGAACGAATCGACAGCAGTCAAAATATTATTCTATAATTTCAAGAAGTTAGCAAGAATTTTACTGCCCACAACGCCACTTTTTTCTGGGTGAAACTGTACGCCATAAAAATTATCTTTTTGCAGCGCAGATGCATAGGGAAGTTCATAGTTTGTTGTGGCGATTGCCGCCTCACAACTTTCGGCATAAAAGCTATGTACTAAATACATAAACTCATTTTCTTTTATCTCTGCAAACAACGCGGACTTCAAATTACAAATGACATTCCAACCCATTTGTGGCACTTTAACAGTATTAGAAAAACGTTTTATTGCGACATCAAAAATCCCCAATCCTTTCGTATTTCCCTCTTCAGAGGAAGTACACATTAATTGCATTCCCAAGCAAATCCCCAATACCGGTTGTTTTAAGGTGGGAATTACCTTGTCTAAACCACTTTCCTGAAGCATTTTCATTGCAGAACTTGCTTCTCCAACACCTGGAAAAATGATCTTGTCTGCAGCTTTGATTTCATCAATATTATGAGACAAAACGGCATCGAAACCTAAACGCTTAAACGCGAATTGAATACTTTTAATATTTCCAGCACCGTAATCTATAATTATGATTTTCATTTTAATTTCTTTTTTACTCTCTGTAAATATTACATTGTAAACACTCTTTTAAAGCAACCCTTTTGTACTGGGCAAGAACATTTTATTAGCATCTCGCTTGACCGCCATTTTCATTGCTTTCGCAAATGCTTTAAAAATACCTTCTATTTTATGGTGTTCGTTGGTTCCTGATGCTTTGATGTTCAAATTACATTTCGCACCGTCTGTAAAGGATTTAAATAAGTGGAAAAACATTTCTGTTGGCATGTCTCCTATTTTCTCTCGGTTAAATTCGGCATCCCATTCCAACCAATTTCTACCTCCAAAATCCACTGCAACCTGCGCCAAACAGTCATCCATAGGCAAACAAAAGCCATATCTTTCGATGCCTAGTTTGTTTCCTAACGCTTTGTTAAATAGTTCCCCAAAAGCAATCATAGTATCTTCTATTGTATGGTGTTCATCTACTTCTAGATCCCCTTTTACGTGTATGGTCAAGTCCATGTTTCCATGCCGACCAATTTGATCTAACATGTGATCAAAAAAAGACAAACCCGTGTCAATCTTATTTTTCCCAGAGCCGTCTAAGTTTACTTTGATATAAATCTTTGTTTCGTTTGTGTTTCTTGTTATTTCAGCAACACGGTCTTTCAACTTTAAAAATTCATAAATCTCTGACCAGTTTGGACTAGTTAAAGCGATACAATCTAAAATTCCCTGTTTGGTTGATGCTATTTCATCCGTCTCTATCTCTAAATTTTCAGCTAAGTATATTCCTTTAGAACCCAAGTTTTTCGCCAATTCCATATCCGTTATCCGATCCCCTAAAACAAAAGAGTTTTCTAAGTCATAATCGTTTGAAAAATATTTTGTAAGCATGCCAGTTCTCGGTTTTCTTGTGTCCGCATTTTCGCCTGGAAAGGTCTTGTCTATTAAAATTTCAGAAAAAACAACACCCTCTTTTTCAAAAGCAGAGAGTACTTTATTCTGCGCTGGCCAGAAAGTATCTTCAGGAAAAGAGGCTGTTCCTAAACCATCTTGATTGGTAACCATGACCAATTCGTAATCCAGTTCTGAGGCAATTTTTGCCATGTATTGAAATACTTTTGGATAAAATGCTAACTTCTCTAGACTATCTAGTTGATAATCTACAGGTGGCTCTAAAACTAAGGTTCCATCTCTATCTATAAATAATACTTTTTTCATAATGATATTTCTGTTAAAGCTTTTATTAATTGCTGATTTTCTAGCGCTGTACCAATCGTTAAGCGGAGACAGTTTTCACACAAAGCTTGCGTTGTTCTATTTCGCACCACAATTCCTTTGCGAGTCAATTGCTCGTAACGCATTGTTGCATTGTCCACTTGAACCAAAACAAAATTACAATCTGTTGGATATATTAATTGAACGCAGGAGATGGTTTTCAATGCTTTTAGTACCAATGTTCTCTGTTGTATAATTTCAGAAACTTCGTTTTCAACAACAGCAATTTTTGACAGTCTTTCAATTGCTTTTTGTTGCGTTAGCGCATTGACATTATACGGTGGCTTTATGCGGTTTAATATCTTGATGATTTCTTCGGATGCATAACAAACCCCGAGACGAATACCCGCCAAACCATAAGCTTTTGATAGTGTTTGAGTAATGATTAAATTGGGAAATTTTGCTAATTTTTCCAACCAACTGATTTGTTTTGAAAAGTCGATGTATGCTTCGTCAATAACAACCAATCCATTGAACTTTGTCAATAAGTTCTCCACAATTTCTTCTGTAAAACTATTTCCTGAAGGATTGTTTGGCGAGCATAAAAACAAAATCTTACTATTTTTATCTACTTCTTCTAAAATTGGTCCTACTTTCGGTTGAAACTCCTCTGTTAACAGCACTACTCTATTTTCGATTGCATTGATATTTGCTAATACAGCATACATTCCATACGTTGGCGGTAACGTTATTATATTATCCTGATTCGGTTCACAAAATGCTCTAAAAATTAAATCTAACACTTCATCGCTTCCATTTCCTAAAAGAATGTTTTCTGTATCAATATTTTTGATCTTTGAAAGTAATTCTTTAACACTAAGCTGTTGTGGGTCAGGATATCGATTTACTCCGTTTTCAAACGGGTTTTCATTGGCATCTAAAAAGATCATTTCAGAAGTAGTCGCATCCTTGTACTCATCTCTTGCAGACGAGTAAGGTTTTAGAGATTTTATATTTTCTCGAATGAGGTTTTCTAAGTTGAATTTTGTTTTCATGTTAAAATGGCTTTAAAAAAGTCATGGCAATTTTTACTTAGTTTAAGTCTTTTAAACGCAATGTAACAGCATTTTTATGCGCTTGTAATCCTTCTGCAGCGGCCATAACCTCAATAGATTTTCCGATGTTTTGAATACCCTCCTTAGAGATTTCTTGAAAAGTAATACTCTTTGTAAAGCTATCTAAATTCACTCCGGAATATGCTTTTGTGAATCCGTTTGTAGGCAACGTATGGTTGGTGCCTGAAGCATAATCACCAGCACTTTCAGGTGTATAATTTCCTATAAAAACAGAACCTACATTCGATATATTGTCAATATAAAAATCATTATTTTTTGTACAAACAATAAAGTGCTCAGGTCCGTATTCATTAATTAACTCAAGCGCTGTTTCGTCGTTTTCAACAAAAATAGATTTAGAATTCTGAATTGCCTTTTGAGCAATTGCAATCCTTGGCAATGCGACCAATTGTTTTTCTATTTCCTTTGAAACTGCAGCGATGAGTTTTTTTGAGGTAGACACTAAAATAACCTGACTATCTTCTCCGTGTTCTGCTTGACTTAATAGATCAGAAGCAACATAACTGGCATTTGAAGAATCATCTGCAACCACTAATAACTCACTTGGACCAGCAGGCATGTCTATCGCAACTCCAAATTTAGTTGCCAATTGTTTTGCCACGGTTACAAACTGATTTCCTGGTCCGAATATTTTATGTACTTGCGGAATTGTTGCAGTACCAAATGTATATGCTGCAATGGCCTGAATACCACCCATTTTTATGATTTTAGTGACACCACATAAATTAGCAGTATATAAAATTGCAGGAGGAAGCTTTCCTTCTTTATTTGGTGGTGAGCACAATACAATTTCTTTACAACCTGCAATTTGAGCAGGAATGGCTAACATTAGCACTGTTGAGAATAAAGGTGCAGTACCTCCAGGAACATACAAGCCTACTTTTTGAATGGGTCTTTTTTCTTGCCAGCAAGAAACTCCTTTGGTCGTTTCTACAAATACTTTTTCTGTCTTTTGTGCTACATGGAACTTGGTAATATTTTCTTTTGCTAGTTGAATTGCTTCTTTTAATTCAAGTGGAACTGTGGCAATTGCTTCTTCAATTTCTGAGACTGAAACGAGATTACTTTCTAATGCAATATTATCAAATTTTTTCGTATATTTTGATACTGCTATATCTCCATTCTTATGAATATCGGCAAAAACTTCATTCACAATCGCCTCAATATCCCCGATTTTTTTTGTGGGTCGCTCTAAGATTGTATTCCAATCTTTTCGCTGTGGATTTTCAATTTTCTTCAT